>Ga0105251_10001215_pt1 | contig 22270 bp, 19 predicted proteins | sample KBSS64metaG_FD_80424 | JGI IMG/M metagenome (GOLD analysis project Ga0105251, IMG submission 80424) | Switchgrass rhizosphere microbial communities from Kellogg Biological Station, Michigan, USA - KBS S6-4 metaG | ecosystem: Host-associated > Plants > Roots > Rhizosphere > Soil | place...
GGGAGCTGGCGTTCAGCTGCTCGACGCGATCACACGCGGCGTAATCAATATGACGAGCTCGCTTTTCGACCTGCGCCGCGCGTCGTGACGGAACAGCCAGCCGATCACCGGCAGTTTCGAGAGTCCCGGCACGCCGGTCGTGTCGTCTCGCTCGTCATCGGAATAAATGCCGCCGATCGCCACCGTGCCGCCGTTTTCCACCTCCACGCGCGTCTGAACATGCTTGGTGTGGATGGCCGGCCCGTTCGCCGTCTGCTCGCCGAGACTGTCTTTCGTGATGTCGAGATCGAGAATGACGTGGCCGTGCGGCGTGATCTGCGGCTCAACCTCCAGTTTGAGCGTTGCGCGCCGAAACTGCACGCCCGACATGCCGTTGCCGACCTTCGCCTGATACGGCACGTCCACGCCCTGCTCGACGACGGATTTCATCCGGTCCGCCGTCACGACACGCGGACGCGAGACGATTTGTCCGCGCCCTTCCGCCTCCAGCGCGCTCAGTTCGAGATTGAGCAGCCGGGTCGCCTGCGCGACGAACAACGTGAGCCCGGCGGTCGCCGCGTCGAAACCGTTGATCGGCCCCGCCGACAGATCGTATACCACACCCTCCTTGCCGCCCGCCAACCCGGTCGCGGGATCGTTCTGCGCCGCGACGCCCAGCTTGACGCCGAGATTGCGCGACAGCCCCGCCTCACCCTCCACGATCTTCGCTTCGATCATCACCTGCGGCGTCGGCTTGTCGATCAGGGCGATCAGCTCGGCGATCTGCTGCACGCGCGCGTCGAGGTCGGTGACGAAGAGCAGGTTCGTGCGCGCATCGGCGATGGCGGAGCCGCGCTTGGACAGCACGCGCTGACTGCCCGAGCCGGTCAGCATCTTGCGAAGGTCTTCCGCACGCGAATAGCGCAGCACGAACGTACGGCTCGCGAGCGGTTCGAGATCCGCGGCGCGCGCGTGCGCCTCGAAGCGCAGCTTCTCGCGCGCGGCGAGTTCGGCGAGCGGCGCGACCCAGATCACGTTGCCGTGCTGCTCCATCGCGAGACCGTGGACTTCGAGGAGCGTGTCGAACGCACGGCGCCACGGAACAGCGACGAGATTCATCGACACCTGTCCGCGTACCTTTTCGCTCGCGACGATGTTCAGGCCCGTGAAGCGCGCAAAAGCGTGCAGCGCGGCGCTGAGGTCGGCGTTTTTCAGATCGAGCGTGATCGGCTTGCCGTCGTCGTTTCCGTCGTGCTTTGCGCGGCTCAATCGTTCGAGTGCCGGCAAGGGCACCGGCGGGCCTTCCAGCGCGTCCCCCGCTTCGGCCGCGGGCTTCGCGGGCGCGGCAGCGTCGGCGTTCTGGACGACGGGCGCATCCGGTACGGGCTGATCGACAGGCTGTGCTTCGAACGATGCAGGCAACGGCGGCAACGGCGCGACGATCGAATCGGCGCTTTCGGCTGCAAGCGTCATGTGCGCGAACAGCATGAAGGCCGCGCCCGTTCCCGCGAACCTGCGTGAAAGCTTCGCGAATTGGCTCACTTGCGATCCTCCGCGAACGTCAGCTTGCGCGCGTTGCCGTCGGTACGAGCGAGTTCGATTGCACCCGGTATGACGCGCCCGATCCATTCGTCGCCGATCTTCTGCCCCGGCGTGAAGCCGACGACGTCGCGTCCGCTCTGCAAAAGCGCCATCGCACGACGGCGCCCGACGAACGTGCCCACGAGCAGCATGTCGCCGCCCTGCACCGCCGCGTCCGCATTGCTGAACGGATCGACGACGAACGCGTTGGCGCGTGAGGCCGCGGCGCGCGATATCGCCGGCAGCGTCTCGAACACGCGCAGCGTCGCTTCGAGGGCGAGCGTGCCCTGCTGTCGCCTGATCTGCACGCTTTCGGGCACGACGAGCCGAGGCAGGCCGGCGAGCGCTTCAAGGAAGCGTCGCATCTCCGGGAAGGTGCCGTCCGCGCGCAGTTTGAGCGCGCGCTCCGGAATCGGCTCACTCCGCTTCGGTTCGCCGCCCTTGACCGCTACAGGCTCGATATCGGCGACGCGCAAGCCGCTCTGTGTGGCCAGATCCGCGATGGCGCGCAACGCGTCGGCGGCGCTCCAGTGCTCCGGCTCCATACGACCCGACGCCGCCCGCGCCCGTAAATCCGGCAGATCCGCAGCGATGCGCCCGGCGTCCTGCACTTTCGCCGACGTCGCCGCCCACGCGACGCGGCTCGCTTCGAGCGGGTTCGCGTCCACTGTCCGCCAGGCTCGCAGACCGAGCACGAAGACGAGCACACTCAATGCAATCGCGACGCACATGGTCCGGCGCCACGACCATTCGGCGAGCGGCTGCAGGATAGACGGCGCACCGCGCGCACGCGTCTTCATAGCGAAGTTCATCGGAATCGTGCTCATGGACGGTTCTCCTGCGCGACGGGACGCGTGGCGGTCAATATCGGATGCGCCTGATGCAACGCGGCTTCATCGCGCGAATGATCCGGCGCGTAACGCACGAGCGCGACGAACTCGAAATGCGCGGAACGCTCTCCCCCGGGAGTCGATGCGCCACGCCTGGTCGAAGCCGCCGGCTCCGCGCGCCGCTTCATTTCGATCACTTCCACCGCCTGAACACCGCGCACGCGTTCCAGCCGCTTGAGCCATTGCGCGGCCGACTGCGAATCGGGAGCGAGCGCGGCAAGCTCGACCTCGTTCGTTCGCTGCGACACGCGTTGAAGCGCGACACCGCGTTGCAGGGCGCGTCGGCGAGGGCTTCGAGCAGTGCGAGGAAGCGCTCGCGCGGCAAGGCCAACGGCTGCGCAGCCTCACGCGCGCGCCGGCGGTCCGATTCCGCGCGAACGAGCCGCGCATGTTCGTCGATCTGCGCGCCCGATGTGCGCAGCGACGCCTCCAGCGCCATGCGTCGCTCATCCAGACGGGCGCGCTCGAACGTATCCCAGCCGGCCACGGCGCCGACAGCCGCGCAGCCGGCCAGACTCATCGCGCCGAGCAGCGCAAGCCGCTGACGCCTCACTTCGCGGCGCTTTCGTGCGCGATACGGCAGAAGATTGAATCCATTGAGCATGGCGGCGCTCATTGCATCACCTCGCGCAAGGCCAGCCCGAACGCGGCCGCGAAGCGCGGCGAATGCCTGTGCGCAGCCGGGATGTCGGAGGCGCCGTTGCAGTACGGCGCGGCCTCGAAGGGCAGCGCGGGACAGCCGAAGGTCTTGCCCAGAACGGGGAGCGGAAGGCTCGCGTGCGTCATCAACTCGATCTGTCCGCCCACATAGATACAGTCGAGCGGCGCCTCCTGACCGGCGAGTTCGTGCAGCGCGTCGGCGATGCTCCGATGCTCCGGCGCCGGATATCGGACTTCGTTTTCGACTCCGCGCCTGCCGACGAGCCAGCCGTGCAACCCGGTGCTTTCCAGCCAGCAAACGAGATAGCGCGCGTCGGCGTCCAGTTCGACCGAACCGGCGTGGCGCATCGCGCGCAACGCGGCCGCCGCTTCGCCGTCGATGGCGGATAGCGCGATGCCCGCTTGCGCCGCCGTTTCGACGCGCGCCTCCACGTGCCGCCGCGCCGTGGCTGCGATCGCGACCTGCGCCTCGCCGTCCTCCCTGGCCTGCACGGACCAGTCCACGGCCAGCGCGCCGCGTTCGATTCCCGCCGCGCGCTCGGCTTCCACGAGCACGGCCGGTTCGAGCATGCCGCGCGGATCGCCGCCGATAGCGTCCGCGTGCTGCTCTTGGGTGTCGATCAGACGCGCGAGCGGAATCTGCATCGTGAGCGTCGCCGACGCGGGCAAGCCCATCGCGCAGCGCAGCGCCCGCCACGCGCCGCTTTCCGGCAGGCGCCCGATCGCCTCGCGCAACGCCGCGACGATAGCCGCGCGGTCGATGAAGTCGCCGTCGATCACCGCGCCGGACGGCAGCGCCACCGAATCCAGATGTTCGACGCACACCGCCGCGTTCGCTCGCAATCGCCTGCTCACGACCGCGAGCCGCACCGCGTCCTCGCCGACGTCGATCCCCGCCGCGTAGCGCCGCGTGATCGTCAGCATCGTGCCGCGCAGCGTGTTTTCCTTACTCATCAGCCACTCCTTCCATTCACTCGCGCACCGAACCGTTCGGCGCTCGACGTGGAAGGATTGTCGCGAGCGTGATCGGCGGCGAACACTCGGCCAAACGGCCAACGCTCACGATAGAAGGATGCTTACGTGCACGATCGCGCGTATCTTGAAGACAGCGGCAGGCGCACGTAAGCGACGTGCTGAAAGGCTTCAGAAAAGTCTCAAATCGGGACAGCTATAATCGCGTGACCGTTTTTGGTGGTGCCAATGCAATCCTCTTCCCCGTCCAACCCGTCGTCCACGCCGCCCGAGAGGCCCAACAAATCCAGGCGCCCGTGGTGGGCGCGGCTCATGCTCGGATTTTTCGTCAGCCTGTTCGCGCTCGTCGTCTGCGCGGGTCTCGTGCTCGGCTACGCGCTCGTCGTCGCGATGCCGAACCTGCCTTCCCTCGAAGCGCTCACTGATTACAAGCCTAAGGTGCCGCTGCGCATCTATACGGCGGATCACGTCCTGATCGGTGAATTCGGCGTGGAGCGACGCAGCGTCGTGCGCATCCAGGACGTGCCCGATCATCTGAAAAAAGCCGTGCTCGCCATCGAGGACTCGCGTTTCTACGATCACGGCGGCGTCGATCTCACCGGCATCCTGCGTGCGGGATCGGTCGCGCTGACCAACGGCCACGCGTCGCAAGGCGCGAGCACGATCACGATGCAGGTCGCGCGCAACTTCTTCCTGTCGAGCGAGAAGACCTACACGCGCAAGATTTACGAAATGCTGCTCGCGTACAAGATAGAGCGCGCGCTGACGAAGGATCAGATTCTCGAGGTCTATATGAATCAGATCTATCTCGGCCAACGCGCCTACGGTTTCGCGAGCGCGGCGCGAGTCTACTTCGGCAAGGATCTGAAGGACGTCACGCTCGCCGAGGCCGCGATGCTCGCGGGCCTGCCGAAGGCGCCGTCGGCGTATAACCCGGTCGTCAATCCGAAGCGCGCGAAAGTGCGGCAGGAGTACATCCTGCAACGCATGCGCGAGCTGAATTTCATCACTCAGGCCGATTTCGAGCAGGCCGTGAAGCAGCCGCTCGTCGTGAAGGGCCAGGACCGCGAGTTCAGCGTGCACGCCGAGTACGTCGCGGAAATGGTGCGTCAGATGATGTACGCGCAATATCGCGAGGAAGCGTACACGCGCGGCCTGAACGTCGTGACGACGATCGATTCCGCCGATCAGGACGCCGCCTATCGCGCGGTGCGCAAGGGCCTGATGGACTATGAGCATCGGCATGGTTATCGCGGGCCGGAAGGCTATATCGACCTGCCCTCGAACGCGGATGACCGCGAGCAGGCCATCGACGATGCGCTCGCCGAGCATCCCGACAACGGCGAGATCGTCGCGGCCGTGGTGACGTCGGCGAATCCGAAGGAAGTGAAGGCGAGCTTCATCGACGGCAATACGGCGACCATCACCGGCAGCGATCTGCGCTTCGTCCAGTACGCGCTGAGCTCGCGCGCGCAGCCGAACTCGCGCATCCGCCCGGGCGCGATCGTGCGTCTCGTGAAGGACGACGACGGCAATTGGGTCATCACGCAACTGCCGCAAGTCGAAGGCGCGCTCGTGTCGATGGTGCCGCAGGACGGCGCGATCCGGGCACTCGTCGGCGGCTTCGACTTCAACAAGAACAAGTTCAATCACGTCACGCAGGCATGGCGTCAGCCGGGTTCGAGCTTCAAGCCGTTCATCTATTCGGCATCGCTCGAGAAAGGTCTTTCCCCCGCGACGATCATCAACGATGGCCCGCTGTTCTTCAGCGCCGCCGAGACCGGCGGCCAGGCGTGGGAGCCGAAGAACTACGGCGGCGGCTTCGACGGGCCGATGTCGATGCGCTCCGCGCTGCAACGCTCGAAGAACATGGTGTCGATCCGCATCCTGAGTCATATCGGCACGAAATACGCGCAGCAGTACATCACGCACTTCGGTTTCGATGCGGACCGTCATCCCGCCTATCTGCCGATGGCGCTGGGCGCGGGCCTCGTCACGCCGTTGCAGATGGCGGCCGGCTATGCGGTGTTCGCGAACGGCGGTTATCGCGTGAATCCGTACCTGATCGCCGATATCACCGATCCGTACGGCCGCGTCGTATCGCACCCGCAACCGCTCGTCGCGCAGCAAACCGCGCCGCTCGCGATCACGCCGCGCAACGCGTTCGTGATGAACAGCCTTCTGCAGAGCGTCGCGCAGCACGGCACGGGCGCGAAAACGAATCAGTTGAAGCGCGGCGATCTCGCCGGCAAAACGGGCACGACGAACGATTCGCGCGATGCGTGGTTCGCCGGCTATCAGCGCACGCTCGTCGCGATTGCGTGGATCGGCTATGACAATCCGCGCAGCCTCGGCGACAAGGAAACCGGCGGCGGGCTCGCGTTGCCGGTATGGATGGATTACATGGGCAAGGCCCTTAAGGGCGTGCCCGAGTACAAGCCGATGATGCCGCCCGATATCACGTCGCTCGGCAACGAGCTGTACTTCGACGACATGACGCCGGGGCACGGCTTCGTCGCGACCATCGGCGTGAGTCAGGCGCCGCCGCAGGAAGGTGTGTCCGGTGTGACGACGACGGCGCCGACGCCCGAAGTCGGCGAACAGGAAAAGCAGGACATCATGAATCTGTTCAAGGGGCAATAACCACGCCCTTGCAACGTGTGAAGCGAGCGGACCACGCGGTCCGCCCGCTTTTTTTTATGCCTTGAACCGGATCGGCTCGCCGGCCTGTTCGCTCGAATATTTGCTCAGCGTGGCAAAGAATTCGCTGTTGTCGCGCGTGTCGCGCCAGGCGCCGTCTACGTACTTGTAATGGAAACCACCCGCCTTGGCCGCCAGCCAGATCTCATGTTTCGGCGGTTGCAGGTTCACGATCACCTTGGTGCGATTCTCGAACTCCAGCGTCAAAACATTGCCGCTGCGCTCGAATTCGATATCGGCCTCGGCGGCGTCCACCGAGCGCTCGATGGCGCTCAGCGCGGCCTCCGCCAGCGTCAGGTATTCCTGGTCTGTCATGCTAAACTCCATCGATTAAACGTATAGGGACGGTCATGCGAGTCGTTTTCAGGATGAGCGCGATTGTAGCGGCTTTGAGCATCGGCGCCGCAGCAACGATCACGCTCGGCGGTTGTGGGCAACGTGGTCCGCTTTATCTGCCGCAGGTGCCTCCGCTACCGCAACGTCCCAACGATCTCCAGAATACGCCGCCTTCGAATGTCGCTCCGGGCAACGTTCCGGATACGTCGGGACAGCCCCTGTCGCTCTCGCCCGAGACCGACCTCAAGACCAGCCCCGACGCCACATCGGCGCCCAAAGCCGCGTCGTCCGCTTACTGATCCTCGATCCTTGATGCCTTCACGGGCGCATTTTCGATTCCACGCATGAGTGATTCCGCATTCCACTACGTCGACGGCGTGCTGCACGCTGAAGGCGTCTCAGCCGCGTCGCTCGCGGAGCAGTTCGGCACGCCGCTCTATGTCTATTCCCGCGATGCGCTGACGCGCGCCTATCACGCCTACGCCGATGCATGCGCGGGCCGTCGCGCGACGGTCCACGTCGCGGTGAAGGCGAACAGCAATCTCGCGGTGCTCAACGTGTTCGCGCGCATGGGCGCGGGCTTCGACATCGTGTCGTCGGGCGAACTCGCGCGGGTGCTCGCGGCGGGCGGCAAGGCGGAAAACACGGTGTTTTCGGGCGTCGGCAAATCGGCGGCGGAAATGCGCGAGGCGCTCGAAGCGGGCGTGAAGTGCTTCAACGTCGAGTCGATTCCCGAGTTGCACGCGTTGAACGAAGTCGCGACATCGCTCGGCAAGAAAGCGCCGGTTTCATTGCGCGTGAATCCCGATGTCGATGCGAAGACGCATCCGTACATCTCAACGGGCCTCAAATCGAACAAGTTCGGCGTCGCGTTCAGCGATGCCCGCGCGACCTACGCGCAAGCGCATGCGATGCCGAACCTCGATGTCGTCGGCATCGATTGCCACATCGGCTCGCAGATCACCGAGATCAGTCCGTATCTCGATGCCGTCGACAAGCTGCTCGAACTCGTCGAGCAGATCGAAGCGGACGGCATGAACATTCGCCACGTTGATGTGGGCGGCGGTCTCGGCATCACCTATGACGACGAAACGCCGCCCGATATCGGCGAGTTCGTGAAGACGGTGCTCGATCACATCGAGAAGCGCGGCCACGGTCAGCGTGAAGTGTATTTCGAGCCGGGACGTTCACTCGTCGGCAATGCCGGCGTGCTGTTGACGCGCGTCGAGTTTCTGAAGCCGGGCGAGGAAAAGAACTTTGCCATCGTCGATGCGGCGATGAACGATCTCGCACGTCCCGCGATGTACGAGGCGTTTCATCGCATCGTGCCGGTCGTGAAGCGCGACGCACAGGCGCACAAGTACGATGTCGTCGGTCCGGTGTGCGAGAGCGGCGACTGGCTCGGTCGCGACCGTGAACTGGCCATCGAACCGGGCGACCTGCTCGCGATCTGCTCCGCGGGCGCGTACGGCTTCGTGATGAGCTCGAACTACAACACGCGTCCGCGCGCGGCCGAAATCATGGTCGACGGCGAACGCGCGCGTCTCGTGCGCGAACGTGAAGAAGTGAAGCAGTTGTTCGCCGGGGAATCGGTTCTGCCGGACTGAAGCTTCGCGGGCTTCAACAAAAAGCGATGCCTCGGCATCGCTTTTTTTATGCGCGCCGTCGTGTCGTTCGCGTTCGAAGCCACGCGATCACGCGCCAGCCCAGCAACACGATCACGATCGAACCGTAGATCTTCGGCAGTTCGAAATCGTGCTTGCCCGCCTTCATCCACCAGAAATGCAGGATCGCGAGCGCGGCGATCAGATAGATCGCCCGATGCAAGGTCTGCCAGCGGCGGCCGAGCTTTCTCGCGATGGCTTTGGGCGACGTGACCGCAAGCGGAATCAGCAGCACGAACGCCGCGAAGCCGACCGTGATGAACGGCCGCTTGCCGATGTCCTTCAGCATCGCGGCGACATCGAACCATTTGTCGAACCAGATATATGTCGTGAAGTGCAGCACGGCGAAAAAGAAGGCGTACAGCCCGATCATCCGGCGAAAGCGCGCGAGTGCCGTGATGCCGGTCATGCGGCGCACCGGTGTGATCGCCAGCGTGATGCACAGATAGACGAGCGTCCAGAGGCCGGTCGAACGCGTGATGAATTCGATCGGATTTGCGCCCAGGCCGCCCGTCATGCCCAGCACCACGAGACGCGCGAGCGGAAACAGCATCGCGATGAACACGGCGACCTTCGCGGGAACAAGCCAGCGAATGCCCGCGTTTGCCCGCGCGCCTTTGATCTCGGAAACGGTCGGCATCGTTCAGAAGTTCTTCTTGAGATCCATGCCCTGATACAGCGACGCGACCTGGTCGCCGTAGCCGTTGAACATGAGCGTCTTGCGCTTCGGCGAAAAGAAGCCGTCCTCGCCGATGCGCCGCTCGGTCGCCTGACTCCAGCGCGGATGATCGACGTTCGGATTCACGTTCGAATAGAAGCCGTATTCGCTGGGCGCGTAGAGGTTCCAGCTTGTAGGCGGCTGCTTCTCGACGAAGCGGATCTTCACGAGCGACTTCGCGCTCTTGAAGCCGTACTTCCACGGCACGACCACGCGCACCGGCGCGCCGTTCTGGTTCGGCAGCACCTGGCCGTACAACCCGACGGTCAGGAGCGTGAGCGGATTCATCGCCTCGTCCATGCGCAGACCTTCCGAGTAGGGCCATTCGAGAATCGGCGTCGAGAGTCCCGGCATCTGCGACGGATCGGCGAGCGTGATGAACTGCACGTACTTCGCGCTGCCCGTCGGCTCAGCCCGCTTGATGAGCTCGGACAAGGACACGCCGATCCACGGAATCACCATCGACCAGCCTTCGACGCAGCGCAACCGGTACACACGCTCCTCGAGCGGCGCGAGCTTCAGGATGTCGTCGATGTCGTAGACCTTCGGGTTCTTGATCGCGCCTTCGACTGACACCTTCCACGGACGCGGACGCAGCGTGCCCGCGTGCTCGACGGGATCGCCCTTATCGGTGCCGAACTCGTAGAAGTTGTTATAGGTCGTGATGTCCTTGAACGACGTCGCCTTGTCCAGCGCGACGAACTTCGGATTGATTTTCGCCGCGAGCTTCTGGCCGTTGGCATCCGGCGACGTGAGCGTCGCGTGGGCGAGACCGCTCGCGCCGGCGAGTCCCGTCGCGGCGAACGCGCCGATCGAGCGCAGCGCGCGTCGACGATTCTCGAACACCTCGCGCGGCGTGATTTCATGACCCGCGATGTCGTCACCGAATAGCTGACGATTTCTTCTGATAAACATGTGCGCTCCTTCTATTGCGACGCGTAAGGCATCGCTGCTGAATGCTCATAGGTGGAAAACAGCAGTCTGGATGCCAGTATTCCACCGCAAAACGAAAAAAAACCGCCAGCGCGATGCATGGCGGTTTTTCACAGTCGGCTCAACCGATCAGAGCTTGCCGTAGCTATGCAAGCCCGACAGGAACATGTTCACGCCGAGGAACGCGAACGTCGTGACGATCAGGCCAGTCAGCGCCCACCATGCCGCCGCCGCGCCACGCAGCCCCTTCATGAGGCGCATATGCAGCCACGCCGCGTAATTCAGCCATACGATCAGCGCCCACGTTTCCTTCGGGTCCCAGCTCCAGTAACCGCCCCAGGCTTCCGCGGCCCACAGCGCGCCGAGAATCGTCGCGATGGTGAAGAACGCGAAACCGACGGCGATCGACTTGTACATCACGTCGTCGAGGACTTCGAGGGACGGGAGGCGGTCCGCCATGAAGCCGCGCTGTTTCGCGAGATACGCGACGGAAACCATCGCCGAGAGCGCGAAGCTGCCATAACCGATGAAGTTCGCCGGCACGTGGATCTTCATCCACCAGCTTTGCAGCGCGGGCACGAGCGGTTGAATCTGCTGCGCGTCGCGAGCGATCGAATACCACATCAGGAATCCGACAGCCGCGCTGATCACGAGCAGCACGAACGCGCCCATCTGCCGCGTCGAATAGTGCTGTTCGTAGTAGAGATAGAAGAGCGCCGTGATCAGGCAGAACAGCACGAACACTTCATACAGATTCGAGATCGGAATATGGCCGACGTCCGAGCCGATCATGTACGACTCGTACCAGCGCACCATCAGACCGGTGAAGCCCATCAGCACCGCGACCCACGTCATGCGCGAGCCGATCGCGCCGCCGGTCTGCGAGCGCGTCACCAGACCGATCCAGTAAAAGAGCGTCGCGAGGATGAAAAGCGCGCTCATCCATAGAATCGCGGATTGGCTGGACAGGAAGTATTTGAGGAAGAAGTTGGTGTCGGCGCGCGCCAGATCGTGCTGGTAAAGCTGGATCGACGACAGCGCGAGCACTGCGATCATCGCGATCAGCAGGCGAACCGGTTTCCAGCGCCATCCCAGCACGACGAACGTAGGCACCGCGCCGACCAGCACCGCCGTGTCGTACACGTCCATGTATGCGTGATAGCGGTTCAGCGCGAAACCCGCGCCTGCGACCATCGCGAGGGCGAAGAGCCAGTCGATCGGCGTCAGCCGGCGCAGGAACGGACGATCGTCGAACACGGCGACATCGGGAAGGCCCGATGCCGGACGTTCCGTTTTGGCGGAGGCGTGTGAGGAAGTCTGTGTGAGGTCCATGATCTTACCGTGTCGAAACTTCCGAGCTCGCAGTCTCGGATTGCGAGTGCGGGGGCGCACTGGATGCCGGGGACGGATCGGCCGGTTCTGCCGGCTTCGCGTCGAGCGCCGTCGCGATCTGCGCGCGCGTGCGTACGAACTCCTTCTCGAAATCGAACGTCCGGCGCGCCGTGGACATTGCCATCAGCACGCTGGCGCCGCCCTGTCCTGCATCTTTGAGCCAGAACCAGAGCCGGCGTTCGCGGACGTAGAACATCGAGAAAATCCCGACCACCAGCAGAAGGCTGCCAAGATACACCAGATTTTTACCCGGCGCGCGCGTCAACTGGAATACCGAAGCTTGCACCTGCCTGAAGTTGTCCAGTTGCAGAAAGACGGGCGAACCGTACAGAAAGCTGTCGGAAAGCGCGTTGATGGACGCCTGAACGAACGCGGAGTTCTTGTCATCCACTTTAGCGTCGGGCTGGCCGTTTTGCTCTCGGGAAATCTGCCATACGTCCCACATCGCGCCTTCGAGCATGCGCATCAAAAGGCCCGCGGCTTTTTCCTGCTCACCCTTCGGCACCGAGCGGTCGATGAACGTCGCGATGCTCTGAAAGCCGCCAATCATCTGGGGATTCGTCGTCGCCTTGCCTGTTTCGTCAACGCCGGCGAAGAGATTCAGCACGCGAACCGCGCTTTCTTCCAGATGTTCCTGCAATTCGCGGTTTTCCTGCGGTACCGAGCGCAACGCGAAACGATGCGCGGCTGCGGCGCGCGTCGCGGGCGTGGCAAGCGCGGCGCGCAGGTCCATCCACTGTTTGATCGTGCCCTGTTCGTCGGCGGGAATGCGCAAGTAGCGGAATGGATCGTTCGGGCTCACGCGCATGCCCGCGAGGAACATGCGCTGCCCGCTCACGTCGACCGGCAGCATGTAATTGCTGTACTCGCGCGCCTGACCGTCCGTACCGCGCACCTTGTATTGCACCGAAGGGCCGATGTTGCGTAGATCCGTCGGCTTCGAGGTCTTCGCGCCGGAGCCGAGACGCTCGTCGAACGCGTCGCGCAGCGTTTCCTGCTTGCCGACGCCGCGCGCGTCCGGCGCGCCGCTGCCGTCTGTCATGTTCTCGACGTTGATCGCGCGGAAATCCGTGAACTCGACGGTTTCACCCTGCGCGCCGGTGAACTGCGTGCCGATGGGCGACGTGCCGCCGATCGTGCCGTTGAAAGGCTCGGTCTTCGCGCTGCCGCCGGCCATCGGCCACGCGGTCATTTCGAGCTTCGAGCCGCCGTCCTGAAAGCTCGACTGATAGATCGAGATGCCGTCGTACGTGAACGGCTTGTTCACCTCGACGCGCGCCGGAATGCGCTTGCCCGTCTTGTGATCGATCACGACGATGTCGCTCGCGAAGAGCTTCGGCATGCCGGTCGAGTAGTAATCGACGATGAACTTGTTCAACTGAATCGAGAAGGGCAGATCCTGAATGATCGAGCCGTCCTGCTGATTCAGGATCGCCGTGCCGACGTTTTGCCCTTCCGGCACCCACGCGTAGCCGCGGAAAGTCGGGTTCGACGTCGAAAGACGATGCTCGCGCGGAATGTCGTTGATGACGGCGTTGCTGTTGATCGGCGTCTTGTTGAACATCCACATCTGCAATTTGATGGGCAGATTGCTGTCGAGCAGCCCTCCGATACAGATCACGACGATCGCGACGTGCGCCGAGATATAGCCGATCTTCGTCATCGCGCCGCGCTTGCCGGCGATGAGCGTCGCGCCGTTGTCGGTCTGGCGCGTGACGGTGCGGTAGCCCATCTTCGCGGCGAGCCGCTCGAGCGTCGCGGCTGTCTGCGCGCGGTTCGTCGAAACCGTGAATTCGCCCTTGTGATGGAATGCGCGCAGGCCGCCTTCATGCACGCGATCCTTCCAGCTCTTGAGGTCCGCGATCATCTTCGGGCTATTGCGCACGACGCACAGCGACACCGAAATCACGAGGAAGATCAGGATGAGCATGAACCACCACGCGCTGTACACGTTGTAGAGGCTCAGGCCGCGGAAGATGTCGGCCCAGAACGGACCGAACTGATTCACGTAGTTGGGATACGGGTCTTCTTGCGTGAGCACCGTACCGATGATGCTCGCGATCGCCAGAATGACGAGCAACGCGATGGCGAAGCGCATCGAACTGACGAGTTCGACGAAATGCCGGATGGCCCGACGGGCCGACTTCGACTGCAAACTCGATGTGGTGACGCTCATTCAAACTCCGGCTGGACAGCAAAAAAGGGTGGAGACGCTGGCGGTCTCATCGACCGACGTCCCACCCTTTTCTTGTTCTCGCGCCGGCCTTCTCGGATCTTCCCGGGACCGGCTTCGTAGTATGGGCGATTCCCGCGATTGCCGCCGGGAACCGCTGGACGCTGACTGCTGCGCGCTTAATGCAAGCCGGCGATGTAGTCGGCAACCGCCTTCATCTCCGCTTCGTTCAGGCGCGAGGAAATCTGGTGCATCGGCTCACTGTTGGCGCGTTGTCCCGATGCGAAGGCGTTCAACTGTGCCACCGTGTAGTCGCCCCACTGCCACGACAGCCGCGGATACTGCACCGGAATGCCCATGCCGGTCGCACCGTGGCAAGCCGCGCACGCTGGCACGCCCTTGTCCGCGATGCCGCCGCGGTAAATTTTCTGACCCAGCGCGACGTCGTTCTTGTCACGCGCGTAGTTCGGCTTGGCATTCTGCGACGCGAAATACGCCGCGACGTTCACCATGTCCTGATCCGACAGCGCGCCCGCAATGCCCGCCATGATCGGATTGTTGCGCGCCGGCGCCTTCGCGCCCGGCTGCGTCTTGTAATCCTTCAACTGCTTGACGATGTATTCGGCGTGCTGCCCCGCGAGTTTCGGAAACGCGGCGCCGGCGCTGTTGCCGTCCGCTGCGTGACACGCCGCGCACACCTGGGTCGCGATGGCCTGGCCTCGCGCCACATCCGGCTTCGCCGCTTGGGCAGGCTCCGCCGCATTCACCGACACCGCTAGTCCACTCAAACCCGCACCGAAAGCCGCCGCTGCTCGAATCACCACCAGAGACCTGTACAGTCGGTTCATTCGCGTACCCTGTTTTTCGTCTTGTGAGAATGTGAGGTTCTGCAAAAAACGACGGCGACCGATTATCGCCGCAAGATACCCGAACTCGCTGAACGAAGAGGCTCAAAAAGTGCCCCGAAAACTGTCTCGCTCCTCTGTGGGTGCCGCCTGCGGCCTGGGTCTTGCGTGCCCGTGCTGGTCTTTAAAAATCCGTCGTATTGTACAATAACCCGCTCCACGCAAAGACGCCAGTCGGGGCATGCCCAGTATTTGCCGGGTTCTCAAGGCTTGAAGTTTTCGCAGCTCTTTCGATTGGGCCCGCCATGTCATTTCTGCTTCACCAATCCCGCTTCTTCACGACCGTCAATCATTTGCGCGATCTGCCGCCGACGCCGCAGCCCGAAATCGCGTTCGGGGGACGCTCGAACGCTGGAAAATCGACGGCCATCAACATTCTGTGCAACCAGAAGCGGCTCGCGTTCGCCAGTAAGACGCCGGGACGCACGCAGCACATCAACTACTTCTCCGTAGGGCCGGAAGCCGCGCCGACCGGCTATCTCGTCGATCTTCCCGGCTACGGTTACGCCGAAGTGCCGGGCGCCGCGAAGGAGCACTGGCAGCGTCTGTTGTCGACTTACCTCCAGAGCCGAGCTCAACTACGCGGCATGATCCTGATGATGGATTCGCGCCGGCCGCTTACCGACCTCGATCGCATCATGATCGACTGGTTCGCGCCGACCGGAAAGCCGATTCACGCGCTGCTCACAAAATGCGACAAATTGACGCGACAGGAGATGACCAACGCCCTGCGCGCGACGAAGAAGTCGCTGGCCGAATACAAGGATGCGGGCTATCGCGGCGAACTCACGGTGCAACTCTTCTCCGCGCTCAAGCGCACTGGACTCGAAGAAGCGCACGAACAGATCGAAAGCTGGCTGATGCCCGGGGAAGCCGGCGAGAACGCGTCACAAGACGCAGCCGGATGAAACGTCGCGAGCACGCGGCGGCATAAAAAAACCCGCCGCATGACGGCGGGTTAACAGCCTAATCGAACATCGACAGGCACCCGCTCAGGGAGGAGAAGCGGGGAGTCCGGCGGCAAGCGCCTCGCTCGATCGGTATGATATACCATTGTCTCAAAACGGTTTCAGACGCGTCCAAGTGCTTGTTCGGCAAGGATTTACGCATTTCAGAAAGCCGTTTTTGCGATCTCCCGAAGACCATTCCAATTCGAGTCAAGACATGAGCTTCTACCCCCACCATCGCCCGCGCCGGATGCGCCGGGATGACTTCTCACGCCGTCTGATGCGCGAGAACCTCCTCACGACGAACGACCTCATTTATCCGGTGTTCATCGTCGAAGGCACGAATGTGCGCCAAGCGGTGCCGTCGATGCCGGGCGTCGAGCGCACATCCGTCGATCTCCTCATGAAGGTCGCCGAGCAGTGCGTCGAACTGGGTGTGCCGGTGCTGTCGCTCTTTCCGGCGATCGAGCCGTCGATCAAAACGCCGGATGGCCGCGAAGCCACGAATCCGGAAGGTCTTATTCCGCGCGCCGTGCGCGAGCTGAAAAAAAACTTCCCGATGCTCGGCGTGCTGACGGACGTCGCGCTCGATCCGTACACGAGCCATGGCCAGGACGGCGTGCTCGACGAGGAAGGCTACGTGAAGAACGACGAAACGAGCGAAATTCTCGTCGAGCAGGCGCGCACGCAGGCGGAAGCGGGTGTCGATATCGTGGCGCCGTCGGACATGATGGACGGTCGCATCGGTGCGATCCGCGAGATGCTCGAAAGTGAGAACCACATCCACACGCGCATCATGGCGTACGCGGCGAAGTACGCGTCGGCCTTCTACGGCCCGTTCCGCGACGCAGTCGGCTCGGCCGCGAATCTCGGCAAGGGCAACAAAATGACGTATCAGATGGACCCGGCCAACTCCGATGAAGCGATGCGCGAAGTGCGCATGGACATCGAGGAAGGCGCGGACATGGTGATGGTCAAGCCGGGCATGCCGTATCTCGACATCGTGCGCCGCGTGAAGGACGAATTCCGCTTCCCGACGTACGCGTATCAGGTCAGCGGCGAGTACGCGATGATCAAGGCCGCGTCGCAAAACGGCTGGATCGACCACGACAAGGTGATGATGGAAGCGCTGCTCGCGTTCAAACGCGCGGGCGCGGATGGCGTGCTGACGTATTTCGCGCTGGATGCGGCGCGAATTCTGCGGGCGTCGAAGTGAGTCTCTGAGTGGCGATATGAAGAGGGCGATGCTCGATGCATCGCCCTTTTTTTATCCGTTCGACGTCCCGACCCGGTCGAGACTCTTCAGGAAAGTATCGGCCGATTCGTACCCGACCACGCGGGCGACTTCGTTGCCTTGCGCATCGAAGAAGATGATGCCCGGCGGCCCGAAAAGCTTGAAGCGCTTGAGAAGCGCCTGGTCGTCCGCGTTGTTGGCGGTCACGTCGGCGCGCAGAAGATTCAACTGCGCGAGCCGCGCTTGCACGCGGGAATCGGAGAAAGTCAGCTTCTCCATCTCCTTGCAGGAGACGCACCAATCGGCGTAGAAGTCGAGCATCGCAGGTCGCGCGGCGGCCTTCACGGCGGAATCCAGCTCCGCCGACGAACGCACCAGCGCGAACGTGGGTCCTTCCGCTTGCGCATTCGCAGACGCGGACGACGCGCCTCGGGAAGCGAGGACCGCGAGCGGGCGCAGCGGATCCGTCGAACCCGCAGCAAGGCCGACGAGCAGCGTCGCGGCCCAGACCGCGAACGCCGCGGCGAGCCCGCGTCCGAGTCGTTTCCAGACGCCGACAGGCGTCGACGTGCCCGACGAGAACAATCCGAGCGATGCAGCCGCGATCAAAAGCCACAACGCCACGAGCAGCATCTGCGCGACACCGCCGATAACCGGCCACACGATCCACAGCGCGGCCGCGAGCAGGACCACGCCGAAGAACACCTTCACGCCGTCCATCCAGGCGCCCGCGCGAGGCAGGACCGATCCCGCGCCCAAGCCGATGATCAAAAGCGGCACGCCTAGCCCGATACCCATCGCGAAAAGCGCCGCGCCGCCGAGCACGGCGTTGCCGGTATGCGCGATGAATGCGAGCACCGCGAAAAGCGGCGCTGTCATGCACGCGCCGACGACGAGCGCGGATAACGCGCCCATCACCGCCACCGCCGCAAACTTGCCGCCGCTGCGCTTCTGCGACGCCTCGTTCACACCGCTTTGCCAGCGTTCGGGCAACGCGATATCGACGCCTGAAATCAGCGCGACTGCAAACGCCGCGAGCAGCAGGCCGAACGCGCCGAGCACCCAGGGATTCTGCAACCACGCGCCGAGGCTTTGTCCGATCAGCGCGGCAACGATACCGAGCACCGTGTAGACGAGCGCCATGCCGATCACATACGAAACCGACAGCGCGAACCCGCGCGAACGCGTTACGCGCGCGCCCTCTCCGACGATGATCGCGGACAGAATCGGAATCATCGGATACGAGCACGGCAAGAGGCTCAGCACCATGCCGGCCAGAAAATACATGCCGACGACCGTGAGGAATCCGCCGCCTTCGAGCATGGACTGCGCGTAGTCCGCGCTCGTTGCGCGCTCGAACCACGAACTGTCCGTGTCTGCCTTGGGGCCAGTCGGCGCGACGCCTGCCGGTTGCAGCGCGTCGCCTCTGACACGGTAGGTCTTCTCCATCGGCGGATAGCAGATGCTCTGATCCGCGCATCCTTGCGACGTCACCGCGAGTTCGAAAGGACCCTTTGCCTGCATGACGGGAATGCGGATGTGCAACTCTCCGCGATAGGTCTCGACGTCCTTGTTGAACGTCTGATCGAAGTGGACTTTGCCCGCCGGCAGTTGCGCAGCGCCGATGGTCGCATCGCCGCTCTTCACGGCGAACGCGAAGCGCTCACGGTACATGTAGTAGCCGTCGGCGATCTTGTAGCGCACGTCCACTTCGCCGGGCTTCTCCGATGCGCTGAACCTGAACGCGACATCGGGATCGAGGAAATCGTCCGCTGCGCGCGCGGCGCCCGACAGCAATGCGAACGCTGCCAGAAACAGGAACGCGCCGAAGAATCGCCGCGCGAAAAGACGGGAAAACTCACACATGAAGAGGGCGCTGCGTTTCTGCGTTGACCCACTGACCGTAGCCGGGCGATGCGTTCACCTGCCAGACGAGGATTTCGGGTGTTTCGTACGGATGCCGAGCCTCGACGAAGCGCTGCAACTCTTCGCTGCGCGCGATGCTCGTCTTGAACAACAACTGCACTTCCTGCGACGACTCCAGCGCGCCCTTCCAGTGATACTGCGAGGACACCGCGCCGAGGCTCGTCACGCACGCGGCGAGCCGCGCGTCCAGCGCAGCCTGCGCGAGCGCATCGGCCGCGGCGGCGTCAGGCAGCGTGGAAAGAATCAAAACGACAGGAACGTTCACGCGGTACTCCAAAAACGGCAGACTAGCCATCTATCGTAGCATCGGCGGCCGACACACACTTTTACGCATCGGCGCGCCGCAACGTCGCAGGCAGAAAGCAAAAAGGCCAAGCATCGAGCCTGGCCTTTCTGCTAACAGCTGGAAACGGAATTTATTCCGCTTCTTGCACTTCTTCCGCTTCTTCGACTTCCGGGCGATCCATCAACTGGACCAGCGCCATCGGGGCGTTGTCGCCGACGCGGAAACCGAACTTCAGGATGCTGAGGTAGCCGCCCGGACGGTTCGCGTAGCGCGGGCCGAGGACGTCGAACAGCTTCGCGACGGAATCACGATCGCGCAGGCGGTTGAACGCCAGACGGCGGTTCGCGAGCGACGGCTTCTTGCCGAGCGTGATGAGGGGCTCGACGACCTTGCGCAGTTCCTTGGCCTTCGGCAGCGTCGTCTTGATGACTTCGTGCTCGATGAGCGAATTGGACATATTGCGGAGCATTGCCAGACGATGGCTGCTCGTGCGGTTCAGTTTCCGCAGACCATGCTTATGACGCATTTTCAGTTCCTTTAACGAGTTTTGATCCAGCTCTTCTATTGCGCCCTACATCAGCGCACGGGCCGGTCGAAAATAAAGCAAGACGCGGATTTTAAAGCAGAATCCGCGTCTTTGCAAAGTTACGCAGCGACTTCGTCTATTACTTGTCGAGACCAGCCGGCGGCCAGTTTTCGAGCTTCATACCCAGCGTCAGACCGCGCGAAGCGAGCACTTCCTTGATTTCGTTCAGCGACTTGCGGCCCAGGTTCGGCGTCTTCAGCAGTTCGTTTTCCGTGCGCTGGATCAGATCGCCGATGTAATAGATGTTCTCGGCCTTCAGGCAGTTCGCGGAACGAACCGTGAGTTCGAGGTCATCCACCGGACGCAGGAGGATCGGATCGATCTGCGGCGCGCGCGACGGCGCTTCCGCTGCCGCTTCGGTGCCTTCGAGCGCGGCGAACACCGACAACTGGTCGACCAGAATACGAGCCGACTGGCGAATCGCTTCTTCCGGCGAAATCACGCCGTTGGTCTCGATGTTCATCACGAGCTTGTCGAGGTCGGTACGCTGTTCGACGCGCGCGCTTTCCACCGCATAACTCACGCGGCGAACCGGCGAGAACGACGCGTCCAGCACGATGCGGCCGATGATCTTCGCCGACTCTTCACCGTAACGACGCACGTTGCCCGGCACATAGCCGCGGCCCTTTTCGATCTTGATCTGAACGTCGAGCTTGCCGCCCTTCGACAGGTGTGCGACTACGTGCTCCGGGTTGATCACCTCGCAGTCGTGCGCGAGTTCGATATCGCCGGCCGTCACGAGCCCTTCGCCTTCCTTGCGCAGCGTCACCGTGACTTCATCGCGGTTGTGCAGCTTGAAGACGACGCCCTTCAGGTTCAACAGCAGGTTGACCACATCCTCTTGCACACCATCGAGCGTCGAGTATTCATGCACGACGCCTGCGATCGTCACTTCGGTCGGCGCGTAGCCGATCATCGACGACAGCAGCACGCGCCGAAGCGCGTTACCCAAGGTGTGGCCATAGCCGCGTTCGAACGGCTCCATAACCACCTTCGCATGGTTTTCACCAAGCGATTCAACTGCAATGATCTTGGGCTTCAACAAACTGGTTTGCATAGGTTTTCCTTTTCAATACCCTCGGCTCGTTACACCGATAAGGCTGACCGGTAACAACCTGAAAATAAACAGCCGAGGCCACCCCTTGCCACGAGCAATCAGGCTCCCCGGCTGTTAATCCATTACCGCCGCGATTAACGCGAATACAATTCGACGATCAGGCTTTCGTTGATGTCGCCAGCGATGTCGCTACGCTCCGGCATCGACTTGAACGTGCCTTCGAACTTCTTCGCGTCGACCGACACCCAGCTCGGCATTCCGCCTTGCTCGGCCAGCGACAGGGCTTCGACGATACGAGCCTGCTTGCGCGACTGCTCGCGCACGGACACGACGTCGCCCGACTTCACTTGCATCGACGGAATGTTCACGACTTGGCCGTTCACCATGATCGACTTGTGGCTCACGAGCTGACGCGCTTCGGCGCGCGTCGAGCCGAAGCCCATGCGATAGACGACGTTGTCGAGACGCGATTCGAGCAATTGCAGCAGGTTTTCGCCCGTCGGACCCTTGCGGCGGTCGGCTTCAGCGAAGTAGCGGCGGAACTGACGCTCCAGCACGCCGTAGATACGCTTCACTTTCTGCTTCTCGCGCAACTGGGTGCCGTAGTCGGACGTACGCGCGCCCGAGGTGCGGCCGTGCTGGCCGGGCTTGCTGTCGAGCTTGCACTTGTCAGCGAGGGAGCGGCGTGCGCTCTTCAGGAACAGATCGGTGCCTTCACGGCGGGACAGTTTTGCTTTGGGACCGGTATAGCGTGCCACTTTGCATCCTTAAATATTGATCACGCACACTTTCGTCTGCGCTAGTCCGAACCCCTTGGGCCGAACGGTGGGCTTAGTCAAAACTTCATAACGCACGAAACCCGCCGATACTTTCGCATCGACAGGAAAACGTGCGGTCGCGTCGTCGGACTTTAGATACGACGGCGCTTCGGCGGACGGCAGCCGTTGTGCGGGACCGGCGTCACGTCGGAGATCGCGGTGATCTTGATGCCAAGACCATGCAGCGCGCGCACCGCCGATTCGCGGCCAGGACCGGGGCCCTTGATCCGCACTTCGAGGTTCTTCACGCCGTATTCCAATGCCACGCGGCCAGCCGATTCGGCTGCGACCTGAGCTGCAAACGGCGTCGATTTACGCGAGCCCTTGAAGCCCTGACCACCCGAGGTCGCCCATGCCAGCGCGTTACCTTGACGGTCAGTGATCGTGATAATGGTGTTGTTGAACGACGCGTGAACGTGAACCACGCCCTCGGCGACGTTCTTCTTGACCTTCTTGCGAACGCGTTGCGCCGCGGAGTTGTTCGAAGCCTTAGCCATTACGTTTTCCTGTAAC
>Ga0105251_10001219_pt1 | contig 22254 bp, 15 predicted proteins | sample KBSS64metaG_FD_80424 | JGI IMG/M metagenome (GOLD analysis project Ga0105251, IMG submission 80424) | Switchgrass rhizosphere microbial communities from Kellogg Biological Station, Michigan, USA - KBS S6-4 metaG | ecosystem: Host-associated > Plants > Roots > Rhizosphere > Soil | place...
ACGCCCGCCGAGCATCTGGTGCAGCCGGTGGTCGGTCATCAGAACGTCGAGCCCGATGCCGCCGTGCATGGCGATGTGGCGAACCTGGAGGAAGCGCAGGTGGCGGCCGGGATCATGATCGGCGACATGCTGTCCTTTGGCAGCATGGTCGAACGGGCCATGGAAGTGTTCCTGGTGACGTTGCTCGGGGTCGTGCTGGTAGGTCATTGGGACTGGCGCGCGCTGGCGGTTGCGTTGGTACTGTTCTGCGTGATCCGGCCGCTGATTGTCGCGCTGGCGCCTTGGGGAACGTTGCTTGACGGCAAGCAACGGCTGTTGATCGGCTGGTTCGGGATTCGCGGCATCGGTAGTTTCTACTACCTGTTCTACGCCTTGAATCACAACCTCGCACCGACGATGGCCACCTTGTGCACCGACCTCACGCTCTCGGTGGTCGCACTGAGCATTCTGATTCACGGCATCAGCACCCAGCCGCTTCTCGCCCACTATGAACGGCAAAAGCCCCCATCCGCTTGATCGCTGACGACTGTGGCGAAGTGCATGAACCAAATCCCGACTTCATGCAGCCTGCACGACCCCTAATGGCCATTAGCGTTTGTAACCCATTGAATTTCAGGCGCTTACCCGAGACAGCAAAGCGGCACGACAAATGCTCCACAACGATGAGTGTCCTGCGGAATCAACCGTGCGAGCTGCCCTCAATCTGGAGAAACTCGACCATGAATGCCATAGACCTGTTGAAAGCCGACCATGAACGCGTGAAAGGCATCCTCAGCCAACTGAGTGAGTCCACCGAGCGCGGTCTGAAAAAGCGCGCCGATCTCCTTGCAAAGCTGGAGATGGAAATTTCGATTCATACCCGCCTTGAAGAAGACATCCTGTACCCGGCCTACAAGGAAGCCGGTGGCAAGGAGCAAGACATCATGTATTACGAAGCCAAGGAAGAACACCGTACGGTGGATTCCCTGGTGCTACCGGACCTGAAAGTCACCGACCCGTCCACGCCCGAGTTCGCCGGTCGCGTCAAGGTGGTCAAGGAACTGCTCGAACACCACATTGAAGAGGAAGAGACCACGATGTTTCCCCAGGCCAAGAAGCTGCTGGGTAAAGCGGCGCTGGATGAACTGGGGGCAAAAATGGAGACCCTCAAGGCCCGCCTGAAAAAGGAACTCGACGCCTCGCATATGGCGGCCTGAGAGCCAGGTGCAACATAACGACCCGGGTTAAAAACCTGTAGGAGCGAGCATGCACGCGATGAACTTGAGAGCTCCGAGGGGGGGGTGTCAGGTGACCAACGTCATCGTTGACGACCATCGCGACGGTGCGACGATTCGACATGCTCGTTCCTACATGGCGGAAGCGATAATTTCCACCAGGTTCAACTGGGTAAACGGCTTGGACAACCGCGGTAACCTGTCTGCAAACCCTTCCAGGCGATCGGCATATCCAGTGGCCAGGATAATCGGCATGTCGGGGTTGCGCTCGCGGATGGCTTGCGCCAATTGCGCGCCACTCATCTGGGGCATCGCCATGTCGGTAATGACGAGATCAATGGCCGTATTGTTTTCGAACACCTCCAGTCCCTGAGCACCCGACGTCGCGGCGATCACCTGGTGACCGAGGTCTTCCAGCAACAGGCAAGTGCTGGTCAACACCAGGCTATCGTCGTCCACCACCAGGATGCACAAGCGAGGGACTTGCGGCGTTGCCGGGAGCTCTTCAAGGGGGGCCGCGATCGAGCCTTCCGAGGCCACGGGCAACCACAGTTCTGCAGTCGTGCCCTGGTTTTTCTGGCTCTTGAGAATGAATCGTCCGCCCAGTTGTTCGATGAAGCCATGGACCATCGACAACCCCAGACCAGTCCCCTTGCCCAGCCCTTTGGTGGTGAAGAACGGATCCATTGCCGAGGCCAGCGTTGCTTCATCCATCCCGTCACCGGTGTCGGTGATGCTCAGGCACACGTAACGCCCCGCTCGTAACGGATCAGAGACAGTTTCAACGCGGGCACTGATGACGATCTTTCCGCCATCGGGCATGGCATCGCGGGCGTTGGTGGCCAGGTTCAGCATTGCCAATTCGAGCTGGTTGATATCGGCCAGGACCGGCTCGATCCGCTCCGGAAAACGGGTTTCCAGTGCCACCGAAGGTCCCAGCGAACTGCGCAGCAGTCCGCTGATGCCCTGCACCAGGGCGGGAAGCTCCACAGGTTCGGATTTGAGCTCTTGCTTCCTGGCAAAAGCCAGCATGCGCTGGGTCAAGGACACGCCGCGCAATGCACCCTGGGTGGCATTGTCGAGCAACCGGACGATTTTCGGGTCGTCCGCGAGGCGTTTGCGCACGATTTCCAGATTGCCAAGAATGACTGTGAGCAGATTATTGAAGTCGTGGGCAATCCCCCCACTGAGCTGGCCGATGGCTTGCATCTTTTGCGCCTGGAACAGCGCTTCGCGGGTTTGTTCAAGCGCCTGCTGCGCCTGGGTCGCTTCGGTGATGTCGCGGGTGATCTTGGCAAAACCGAGCAACGTACCGGTTTCCCCCCAGATCGGATCGACGACGACGTGAGCCAGGAACCTCGTGCCGTCCTTGCGCACCCGCCATCCCTTGTTCTCGAAGCGCCCCTCACGCGTGGCAATCTCCAGTGCCCGGCCTGGCAAGCCGGTCGCTTTGTCTTCAGGGGTGTAGAACATCGAAAAATGCTGGCCAATGACTTCTTCGGGCAAATAGCCCTTGATCCGTTGGGCCCCCAGGTTCCAGTTGGTCACGCGACCATCCGGGGCGAGCATGTAGATGGCGTAGTCCGTGACGCTTTGCACCAGTAAGCGAAACTGTTGCTCGCTTTGCTTGAGGGTCTCTTCGGCCATCTTGCGGTCGGTCAGGTCACGGGTAATCTTGGCAAATCCCAGCAGCGTGCCCGACGGGTCGTAAATCGGATCGATCACCACGTGGGACCAGAAATGCGTGCCGTCCTTGCGCACACGCCAGCCTTCACCTTCGAATCGACCCTCGCGAATGGCCGTGTCCAGCGCCCGCTGAGGCAAGCCGGCACGACGATCTTCATCGGTGTAGAAACGCGAAAAATGCTGGCCGAGAATCTCGGCTTCCTCATAGCCCTTGAACCGCCGGGCCCCTGCGTTCCAGCTGGTAATGATGCCATCGGGGTCAATCATGTAGATCGCGTAGTCAACCACCGCATCGATCAGCAGGCGCAAGCGCCTGTCCTCAATGACCCTGGCCTGGATTCGATCTTCGCTCATTGATCCCTCACATCGGGTGCTGTAACTCAGCAGTATGCGATAAACCATCCATTTGAACAGCCGCCGAAGCAATTGACCACCAGCGCGGCAGCAATTGCCTGACCTTGTTGTCGCCAAACCGGTCATCGATCAACATCACCACGCCTTGGTCCTGCTGTGTACGAATCACTCTGCCAGCGGCCTGCACCACTTTTTGCACGCCGGGATACAGGTAGGTGTAGTCGTAGCCCGCACCGAACATGGCCGCCATGCGCTGCTTGAGTTGCTCGTTGACCGGGTTGAGCTGCGCCAACCCCAAGGTGGCGATGAACGCGCCAATCAAGCGTGCACCCGGCAAATCGATGCCTTCGCCAAACGCCCCGCCCAACACCGCAAAGCCAACGCCTTGGCCTTCGGCGGTGAACCGGTCGAGGAACGCCTGGCGTTGCGCCTCCGCCATGCCCCGTGACTGTGACCATAGATTGATCCCGGGATAGCGCTCGGCGAGCAACTGCGCCACTTGCTGCAGGTAATCGAAACTGCTGAAGAACGCCAGGTAATTGCCGGGGCGCCGCATGAACTGCCGGGCGATCAGTTCGACGATCGGCGCCAGGGATGCCTGGCGATGAACGAAACGCGTGGAGATCTGGTTGATGATCTGAACATGTAGTTGATCGGCATGAAACGGCGACTCGACGTCGATGCACACGGTATTGGCCGGTGTACCCAGCAAGTCGGCGTAATAGTGGCGAGGACTGAGGGTCGCCGAGAACAGTACGGTGCTGCGGGCAGCGCTCAGGCGCGGCCCGATGAAGCCTGCGGGCACCACGTTGCGCAGACACAGTTGCGAGAGGTTGCGCTTGCGGTCGAGGTCGCGTTTGCTGATGTCGAACAGGTACTGCTGGTCGAAGAGTTCGGCCACCCGACAGAACTGCAGTACCTCGAAGTAAAAGCTTTGCAATGCACTGTCCAGTCCCTGCGGATGATCGTTGAGGTAATCGCCGATGCTGGCGCTGCACGACGACAAGGCCTGGAGCAGTTTTTCCGGTGGCTTGTCATAGGCCTGATAAGCAGCAGACTGCTGGTTATGCAAGGCGTTCCATTCGCGGTTGACTCGCTGCAGCGGTTTTCTCAACGCCTCGGGGGCGTTTTTTCGTACGCCATCGAGGGTCGACTGATCAAGGATGGCGCTGTACATCTGCCGACCACGTTCCACCAGGTTGTGGGCCTCGTCGACCAATACCGCGACTTTCCAGGTGTTGGCCTGGGCCAGGCCGAACAGCAGCGCACTGAAATCGAAGTAATAGTTGTAATCGGCAACCACCACGTCGGCCCAGCGGGCCATTTCCTGGCTCAGGTAATACGGGCATACCCCATGCTCCAGGGCGACCTGGCGCAATGCAGCCTGGTTCAGCAGGCTCAGCTCGCTGGCGGCCTGGCGTGCCGCCGGCAATCGATCGTAAAAGCCCTGGGCCAAAGGACAGGATTCACCGTGGCAGGCCTTGTCCGGATGTTCGCAGGCCTTGTCCCTGGCGATCATCTCCAGCACCCGCAAAGGCGGCGCATCGGCGCGTTCGAGGATCACTTGCGCGGCGTCCAGGGCCAGCTTGCGTCCCGGGGTTTTCGCCGTGAGGAAATACACCTTGTCCAGGTGCTGGGGTGCCAGGGCCTTGAGCAGCGGGAACAGGGTACCGATGGTCTTGCCAATCCCCGTGGGTGCCTGGGCCATCAGGCAACGCCCGGTACTGACGGCCTTGAACACCGATTCGGCGAGGTGACGCTGCCCGGCGCGAAACTCGGCATGTGGAAACGCCAGCTGTCGCGCCGCAAGGTCACGCCTTTGGCGATGGGCCGTTTCCTGTTCGGCCCAGTGCAGGAACAGGCTGCAATGGTGTTCAAAGAACTGCCTGAGCTCGGTGGCGCTGAACGCTTCGAGCAGACAGGTTTCCCTTTCGCTGACGATATCGAAATACACCAGCGCCAGGTTGATCTGCGCCAGGTTGAGTTTGCGGCACATCAGCCAGCCATAGACCTTGGCCTGTGCCCAATGCAGTTGCCGGTGGTTGGCCGGTTGCTTGCTCAAGTCACCACGGTAGGTCTTGACCTCTTCGAGGCAATTTTGCGAGGGATCATAGCCGTCCGCCCTGCCCTTGACCGTCAGGTCCTGATACGCACCTTCGAGGGCGATTTCACTCTGGTAGTCGTCACTGCGCCGCGACGCCACCGTACGGTGCCCGACGATGCCTTCCAGGGCGGTCGGCGAGGGAGTGAAGCGCAAGTCGAGGTCCCCGACCTTGGCGGTAAACTCACATAACGCCCGCACCGCGATGCTGTAGCTCAAGCGCCCTGCTCCGCCCATTGCACATAACACACGGCAATCGGCATCCGGTGCTCATGACAGAACTCCAGCCAGCGCAGCTGGTTATCCTGCAGGCGATCGCCCGGCCCCTTGACTTCGATCATGCGGTAGGTTTTTTCCTGTGGCCAGAACTGGATCAGGTCCGGCATGCCCGCCCGATTGGCCTTGATGTCCAGCAATAACCGATTGAACCAGTGCTTGAGGTGTTCGGCGGGCAAGCAGTCCAGCGCCTGCTCCAGCAACGGCTCGCTGAGTGCGCCCCAGAACACGAATGGCGACTGCACGCCCCACTTTTGGGCATAGCGCAGGCGGATGGTCTCAAGGTATCGACCGTCGTCGAGTTCATCGAGGCAGGCCTGGAACAATTCGGCCCGGCGGCTGTGGAAGTCTTCGCTCAACAGGTCCACTGGACCGCGTTGGAACGGATGGAAAAACGCCCCCGGCAGCGGGGCAAAAATCGCCGGCCAGCACAGCAACCCGAACAGCGAGTTGACCAGGCTGTTTTCGACGTAATGAACCGGCGCCGAGTCTTCGCCCAGGTGCGCCTGCACGTAGTCCTCCACTGACAACATCGGGTCGGTCCTGCTCAGTTGCAGCTCCAGGCGTTCCATCTGTCGTGGGGCTGGACGCTTGACCGCCGGTCCGCCCAGCTTGCGACGCAACCTGGGCAGGATACGCAGCAGGTGTTGCTGTTCCGCGGCGTTTTGCGGTGCTTGTTCGGCCTGGCACGCCAGGTCAAGGGCCAGTCGGTACTCACCGCAGCGTTCCAACACTCGGATCATGCGCAAGCGCGCGCCGGGATACACGCAATCCCGGTACAGGGTCAACGCGGCACAGAAATCACCGGCGCGCTCGCACGCCTGGCCCATCTGGAATAACTGCTTGTCACGACGTCTCTGCAGCCAGGGATTGCCCAGTATCAGGCCGTTGATCTGGGCGACAATCGCGACCACCGACTCGCCGGCCTCGAAAAGCTGCTGGCACTGGTAAAGGAACAGGCAGGCATCGACATCCTCGCGGCTTTGCAAGCCTCGGGAATCGGCGCAAAAATCGACCTTTTCATAGGTGAAGACCCCAAGGTCCGCCAGGACGAATTCAGACCAATCCTGGTAAAGATTGCCAAAAAACATCAAGCGCAGGCGATCGCACAGGCCCATGATGGTCAGGCTGAACAAGCGATCACCGAGCGCCGGACACCAATCCTTGAAGGATTGCTCGTGAGGAAACTGCTCGCACAGTGCCGGCAGCCAGTCGGTCTTTTTACCCTTGGGTTGAGTGATGGCGCTGCCCAGGCATTGAAGAATTTCCGCCTTGAGCAACACTTCAAATAACGCCTCGACCGACAACGGCTGGTGCTCGTCGAGCCAGCCCAACGCGAGCAACGGCCGGGCTGCGCTGGCGATATCGCCGATCTCGACGTAATGCAATTTGCTGGCGCGAAAATGCATGCCTTTGCGCATGACCAGCCTGACCAGCAGCGCCCGGGCCTCGCGGGGCAAGCCATTGAAGTCGTGAATAAAGCGGTGCTCCTCGACGCTCAACACGTCGGCATAACGTTGCTCAAGCCAATCAAGCACTTGCATGAAGTTGTTGAGGTAGTAGAACGGGTCGTCGAGAGGATTTGCAGTCACGGGAAAAGGAGCCACGATTAACAAGCACTGGTTATGCATACAGATACCAGCAACGCCCTGCCCCATGCAAATGGAAAAGGATAAGCGGCGGCGCTGTAAGGGATTTTTGCCTTGGGAATAGAACTTTCTGCTGTTGCATGGCACCAACCGCCAAGGAACGGCATTCGCTTGCGACAGCCACACTGGTTTTTTTTAACAATGAGAGGTGATTATGAACATCAAGACTCTGGCGTTTCCCATTGCGGTAGCGGCCTTCATCGCACTGGCCGGCTGCTCGACGCCCACGGTGGTCACCCTGCAGAACGGCACCCAGTACCTGACCAAGGACATGCCAAAAACCAAGACCAAGGATGGTTTCTTCGAGTTCGAGGATATTTCCGGAGCCAAGGTCAAAGTCAAGGCCGATGATGTTGCCACGATTCGCCAGGAAGACTGAGCCCGCGAATCGTGTTGCCTGCGCCCCTGTGTGGCAGGTTTCGAGCACTGCCTTACACTGCGATAGACCCAGTGCGACCTAATGATGGTGTCGAAATGAAAATGGTCACGCCACTTTTGACTCCTCTCCTCGCGGTCGCCGCTTGGGTTTCAATGAGTCTTTGTGCAAATGCCGCGACACCTGCTCGATCCTTCAATACCAGCTTCGACTGCGCCACGGCTCGGGGGGCCGTTGAAAAGCTTATCTGTCGCGACGCTCGACTGGCGCAGATGGATATCGAGCTGACGCGCCTGTATCGCCTGGCGCTCACCGATGAGCATTCGGTGCCGCGACCCGACAAAGTCGAGATCGACCAGCGCTTCTGGCTGCTCGCCCGCGATCAATGCGCGACCGAAGCCGATCCCAAGGCATGCACGGTGAGCCAGTATGCCGAGCGTGCGCACCAACTTCGCCAAGGCTCGGCCATTGCCAGGACCAAGGACCCCAGCAGGCTCACCGAAGGCCCGCAGGCCTTTCGCTGCGCCGGGCTTGGCGCGTTGGTGGCCGCCACGTTCTTCACTGTCGAACCGGCAGTGGTTTACCTGAAATGGGCCAATACCTCGACCACGCTGGAACAGGTGCCGAGTTCCTCCGGAGCCCTGTACCGGGGCAAGGACTACAGGGGCAGCCAAAGCTTCTGGCAAAACGGCAACGATGCCCTGTTGCAGATGCCGGGCGCAGGTGAAATGAGGTGCACGGTTGAACCTGTGAGTTGATCACGGATCATCGAAGGCAACACTGTTCAGTGCATCAAGCCTTCCATGAACCCTGCGACCCCGCTGGCGAGCATGCGCCGCCATGGCGCACTGGTCGGGTTGGCCAGGGTCTGGTCTTCATGGACGAAGCTGCGGATGATCGCGTTGTAGCCGAGCCAGCGCCAAGGTTCGGGCTCCCAGGCCTTGAGCGCGTGCAGTCCGCCCTGGGCAATTACCCAGGGTTGGCTGACTCGTTCGGTGTCGCGCTGCAGGATCAGGTCGGCAAGGGTCCTGCCACCCAGGTTGCTGGCACCCACCCCCTCCCCGCCATAACCGCCGGACAAGGCGATGCCGCTGGCCTGGTCGCAGAGCATGTGCGGCTTGAAGTGCCGCGACATGCCCAGGTTACCGCCCCAGCCGTGGGTGATCTGTACATTGCGAAGCTGTGGAAACAGTTCGCCGAACAGATAGCGCCGCAACTCGATTTCGCTGCGCGTCAGGTCAAAGTCATGGCGCAGCTTGCCGGCAAACTGATAGCCCCCGCGAGCGCCGAAGATCAATCGGTTATCTGCCGTTCGTTGGCCATAGGTCACTTGGCGACTGTTTTCGCTGAAGGCCTGGCCATGACTCAAGCCGATCTCGTCCCAGGTGGCGGCTGACAGCGGTTCGGTGGCCACGATCAGGCTTTGCACCGGCAACTGATAACGTCCCAAGGGTGGCAAGGTCACCGAATAGCCTTCGACAGCCGGTACCACCCAGCGGCTGCGCACCGTCGCCTGGGCAGTGCGAAGGCTGCCGGACTGCCAATGATTCACCGGGCTGTTCTCGTAAATCCGCACGCCCATGCGCTCGACCGCGCGCGCCAGTCCTCGGACCAGCTTGGCCGGATGGAGGGTCGCGACATGTGGCGCATAAATAGCGCCATAAGGCTTGGCCAGGCGAATCTGCTGCGCCATCTGTTGCGGGCTCAGCCAGCGGTAGTCGTTTTCGTTGAGTCCCTGGCTGTACAGCTTGTCCAGGTACTGGCGCAATGTCGCCTCCTGCTCGGGGTAGCGCGCGGCACAATAGAGGGCGCCGCCTTTACGATAATCGCAATCGATGCCTTCACGTTCGATGACGCTTTTCACTTCATCAGGGATGTCGTGGAGCAAATCGTAAGAGGCACGACGTTGCTCGGGTGACAACGAAGCGAGTAGACGGTCTTCGCCCAGCAGATTGCCCATCAACCACCCGCCGTTACGCCCCGAGGCACCGAAACCGGCTGTTTGCGCTTCTATGATGACAATATTCAGGCCAGGCGCCTGTCGCTTCAGGTAGTAGGCCGTCCAGAGCCCGGTGTACCCCGCGCCGATGATGGCAACATCGACATCCAGATCCTGTTCCAGCGACGCACGCGCCAGCAATGGCTCGTCGAGCTGGTCCATCCACAAGCTGATAGTGCGCCACGCCGGCATTCAAGACTCCGCCACTCAGATTTCGATGGCGTTGATCCTAGTGCACGGGCTCAGGCGCTGTCTTGCGCGCGTGCACGCAAGGAAATTTGTTTCACGTAGGCCTTGGGCGACAGGCCGGTGTGCTGGCGGAAACAGCTGTAGAACGCCGACAGTGAATTGAACCCGGCGGCAAACGCCAACGCGTCGATACGTACCGCGGGCATGGCACTGTCCAGCGCGTTGAGCAGGTGCTGCAGGCGGGCCTGGTTGACGTAGCGATAGAAGCTCTGCCCCAGCACCTGGTTGAGAAGATAGGAAATCTGGTTGCGACTGTAGCCACACGCCTGTGCCACCCGTTGCAGGTCGAGCTGCGGGTCGAGATAAGGCTGCTGGCGTTGAAAGTACTGCTGCAGGTCGTCGGCCATGAAGCTCAACTGCCGCGGCGACAGTCCCAGTCGACTGACCGCCGGGCGCTGGCTGCCGGTGTTTTCGCCGCAGGGTTGTTCGTGGACCAGCGAAGCATATTCGTTGACCCGCCAGATCAGCCCGTCCTTCACGGTGATTGCTTCACTGGCGCGAAACGACACAAGCCCCTCACCGCCACGCAAAGTGATGCGGTACTGGATGAAAGCAGTGTTGCCGTCCAAGCGGATGCGGTCTGAGTGCTCCAGCGCCTCATCCGGGTCACGGGGCATGCTGCTTTGCACGTAGTCGCGCAACTGGGCCAGCCCCATCACCCGGTTCTGGAAAAAATCACTGTATTGGACATCGGGGTGATACAACGCCATGACCCCGTCCAGATCGCGGTGTTTCCAGCGCAAGTGGTAAAGCATGACCGTCTCGCCCGTGGCCTGGGTTTGCAGCGGGCCATCATCCTCGGCGTACATGAAAGGTCTCGTCAAAAAGTGCCGAGCTTGCCCAAATTGGCCCGCGCCTTCAATTGCAAATGCGGGCGGGCCATTGCGCAAACGATCACGTACGTGACCTGCATCAAAAAAATCGCAGCAATTGCCAAACGACCTGAAAAATACACATTTTTTTCACATGCAGCTGCTACTTTTAAAGTCTGTCAATGGTTGAGCCAATGAAGGCTCCTCCCACCTAACCTGAGCTAACGGAAGCGCTCGATGAAGAAGGCGGGCAACACATGAATAAAGGGTTCAGCAAGGTCACTTTCCCAAACGCCTGCCAGCTGATGCGCTGGCATTTCCATCCCATGGGTTTCGAGGCAAGCATGGACGCCCCGGGCAGCATGATCGCCCGTTTGTTTGATCGTGCCAGTGGCGAGACCATGATCGCCATCGCTGGTATCCCCTGTTCGACGGTGATGAACGCCGCCGACGTCGAACGAATAATCGAAGCCGTGGAGGATGAGCTCGAAGCGTTCATTCCTCCGGTGGCCCTCAGGAGTTATGCCTGACGGCAGGTCTTCCATCAAAAGCCCACGATAATGTGGGCTTTGTGTTTTTTACGGGATCAAGAATGTAGAGGGGTACATGTACACCTTGTAAGAGCCGCACCGCAGGCTCCTACATGGGTCATGCCGGCGTTTTGGCCCGCCGATGATCGGCGAAAAACGCCTTGCCCTTGCCGATCCGGTCCGACGCCTTGGGCATGTTCACCGCCTGGGTCTCCTGCGCATCGACATACCAATAGCAATGGCTCACGGCCCGGGTAATGCCCACATAGGCCAGGCGCAGAATCTCGTCTTTCTGGGCATTGTCATAAGGCTCACTGTCGCCAGCCTTGCCCAGGCCCGCCATACGGTACACCTGGTTCTTGTAGGGCGAACGGGTCAGGTGCTGGCAATCGCCAAGCAAGAATACCGCGTCAGCCTGAAGCCCCTTGGCGCTGTGATAGGTCAATTGCTTGAGGCGTCGCGCTTCAAACGGCAAGCTAGAATCAACATTAAGTACAGGATGAATATATTGCTCTATCAATGACTTATCGCTACTTTTTCGATAAAGCATCAAGATTGAGTCGCCTTTGCGATAGTGCTCCATCAAGCGCTCGGCCATCCCCTGATCGTCTCGGTCCAGCACATTGACCGGCAGCAAGGCCTTTGGCTCGCCGCTGGCCTTGGCCTTCTTGCCCGCAATCGCAGGCGCGGCCCGCACGATATATTCGGCGGCGTCGATGATGTGCTGGTGACTGCGATAATTGTCGCTGAGCATGACCTTGGTGGTACTCGGCGACGAGAATGTCTTGTTGAACTCCATGAAATAGGTTGGCGAACTGCCACGCCAGCCGTAAATCGACTGCCAGTCATCGCCTACGCACAGCAATGAGGAGTGCTGGGCGCCGCGCCCGACGTGCATCGCCGGCCCGCGACTGCGGATTTCGGCCAGGCTGGCACGGATCCACGAGACAATTTGCGGCGAAACATCCTGGAACTCGTCGATCATCAAGTGCGACAGCGGCCGCAAGAGCTCGTCACTGAGCAGCTTGAGGTTTTCCGGGGAGTGTTCGCTAAACAGCGCGAACATGCGGTTGTAGGTCATGACGGGCGGTTTCTGGTCGAGCAAATGGTCTTCCAGGGCGCGCCAGTACAGACTCAAGGCTTCGAAGAAGAACCGGTCCGGGTCATCCTTGGCAAAGCTCATCTGGCCCACGGCAGTCGGCACATCCAGGCCGAGGTTTTCGATGAACCCGGCGGCAGCGACAAAACAGTCCAGCAATGGCGCGGACGCCAGCTCTCCCTTGACCTTGTAATCGAAGCCAGGCCCGGCGCTGGCATCGCCCCCAAGGGACGCCAGCACACGCTTTGAGGATTCGTAATTATCTATCCATATCAATGGTTTACGACAGAAAGCTTGAAACAATGTGCGCTTTACCGCGGTTTCCGCACGCAACGTAAGCTTGGCATTTGGCCGGGTCAGTTGCGGATTTTCGCCAGGGTCGAATCCCAGCACCACCCAAGCGTCCAGCGAGGCAATGTAACCGTGGCAGTGAAAGGTACTGCCGTTGATATCGAAAGCCTGGCGCTTGGGCTCTATGCCTTTGATCGGCCAGGCGCCGGCGCGAAACCACAAGTCTTCCACCAGGTCGCAGAGCTCTTCATCGCGTTTGGCCGCCAACTCGGTGACGGCCATGCGCTTCTGTACATCAGGGTGGTCGCGCTCCAGCTCCTTGAGTTGCAAAGCGTGACGAGACAATGGCTTGATCAGCTCGCGAAAACGCTCATCGCGACCGTGCAACGCGTGATAACAGGCATTGAGTTGCTGACGCTGAGCGTCATTGATGCGCAGATCGAAGGGGTTGCTGTCCACTTCGTCATCCGCGCCTTGCGCTCGGTGACTGAGGTTTTCGAAGGCTTGCAGCCGTTCGAAGCCCGGCAGGCTGCGAACCATCGGCAATATGCGCGAATGGAAGGTGCGCACCAGGTCACGCGCCTCGCGCACACCCAGTGCATGCCCCCAGAGCGCAAACAGCTCAATCAGTTTATTGATGAAGTCCTTGCGCGACTCACGGGTGAACGTCACCACGGTCATCGAGCTCAGTTCGAACCCCAGGTAGTGACTGAGCAACAGGATACGCAGGACCAGCGTCGTCGACTTGCCGGCGCCCGCACCGGCAATCACCGACGTTGATGGTGTGTCACTGAAGATCATTTTCCACTGCGCAGCGCTGGGCTGGGCATGTGCCGGCAGCAACCGGGCGACGTCGGCTTTCATGCGTTTTTTCAGTTCGGCGGTCAATGGCAGGCGCCAATCGTCGAAAAGATGGTCATCGATGTTGGGTGGCCGGCGCTCGGTGCAGCGTGAGTCGCGAATCAGCAAGACTTGCCGGCCCTCTTCCAGGCCCTCGAGCTTGCCTTCTTTGTACCCATAGTCCACCCCGGCACTATGACCGCTACGAAAACCGTCTGCCTGACCGTGCAACCAAGAGGCGCGGTGTTGTGCGCGCAGGCGCGTCAGGCCATGACCAAAAAAGCGCGCGGCCAGGCGCTTGAGCAATGGCATCTCGGCCAGCGGGCGAAGTTCAGGCGGAAGATCGGGGGTGTGTTGCGGCACGCGGACGGACTCCAGGGTGTGAGGCTGTTGAGGGCTATGGTGTCTGTATTTGCTTTTGAGTTCTAGTGAAATGCTTATGACTCATCGACTTATGGGCGAAATTGAAAGCTGGATGAGACGCTTGCGAGCGTAATTCCTATCAAATTGATCGATGATTATGAGGCATTTTTTACGCTTTTTATCGATTGTTGCCTGATGGATGATGCCCGTCATCAACAACCGGTCTCGATTCGTGGCCAGGCCGTGCGCCCCATGACGAACCTTTCAGGAGACGATCATGCTTGAACTCAGACCTTTCAACTCGCTTGGCGGCGCTCACCATGGCTGGTTGGATGCCCATCACCACTTTTCGTTCGCCGAATACCATGACCCCAAGCGCATGAACTGGGGCAACTTGCGGGTATGGAACGATGACGTGATTGCCCCGGGCACCGGTTTCCCGCAACACCCGCACCGGGACATGGAAATCATCACCTATGTCCGTGAAGGCGCAATTACCCACCAGGACAACCTGGGCAACAAGGGTCGCACTGAAGCGGGTGACGTTCAGGTAATGAGCGCCGGCACCGGCATTGCCCACAGCGAATACAACCTGGAAGCGACGCCGACCAAGATCTTTCAGATCTGGATCATTCCCAATGAATCCGGCCTGGCACCTTCCTGGGGGGCCAAGCCATTTCCCAAAGGCCAGCGCGAAGGTTTCGTGACCCTGGCCAGCGGTAAGCCCGGGGACGATCAAAGCCTGCGGATCCGCGCCGATGCGCGCCTGGTGGCGGCAAACCTGAAGGCCGGCGAAACCGCTGAGTATCGCCTGGACAACGGTCGTCGTGCTTACCTGGTGCCGGCCACGGGTGTCATTGAAGTCAATGGCTTGCGTGCACAAGCTCGAGACGGTGTTGCGGTCGCCCAAGAGCAGGTGTTGCGGGTGACGGCTATCGAGGACAGTGAGATCGTGTTGGTGGATCTGGCTTGATTCAGTAAATCGAACAAAAAAGGGCGACCGTGGAAGGTCGCCCTTTTTTATTTGGCTGGAGTACATCGGTGTTCATGCTGCCTTCTTCGCGGGCAAGTCGGATCGCCGCCCGCTCGCTCCTACAGACACGTGACGCCCGCGAAGACGGCCATCAATCATTTCGCACTAATAGCGCCATCTACAAGGGTCTGGGCCTCAGCCACCAACTGCTTGAGGTGGTCGTCGCTGATGAAGCTTTCCGCGTAGATCTTGTAGATATCCTCGGTCCCCGACGGGCGCGCCGCGAACCAGCCATTTTCGGTCATGACCTTAAGGCCGCCAATGGCCTGGTCGTTACCCGGCGCATGGCTGAGAATGCTCTGGATCGGTTCACCCGCCAGTGCAGTCGAGGTGACCTGATCCGGTGAGAGCTTGCTCAACAGGGCCTTTTGTTCCGGGTTGGCCTTGGCATCCACCCGTACCGAGAACGGCTCGCCCAGTTCATCGGTCAGGGCCCGGTAGGCCTGGCTTGGGTCGCGACCGGTACGTGCGGTCATTTCAGCCGCCAGCAAGGCCGGGATCAGCCCGTCCTTGTCCGTGCACCAGACGGTGCCGTCCTTGCGCAGGAACGAAGCCCCCGCGCTTTCTTCGCCACCAAAGCCCAGGGAACCGTCGAACAGGCCATCGGCAAACCACTTGAAGCCCACAGGCACTTCGTACAGGCGGCGTCCCAGGCGCTTGGCCACGCGGTCGATCAAGCCGCTGCTGACCACGGTTTTACCCACCGCGGCATCGGCTCGCCAGTGCGGACGGTTCTGGAACAGATAATCGATCGACACGGCCAGGTAGCTGTTCGGCGCCAGCAGGCCGCCAGAGGGAGTCACGATGCCATGACGGTCGTGATCCGGGTCGCAGGCGAAGGCCACGTCGAAGCGCTCTTTGAGGCCAATCAGCCCCTGCATCGCGTGGCTGGACGATGGGTCCATGCGAATCTGGCCGTCCCAATCGACGGTCATGAAGCGGAAAGTCGAGTCGACCTGCCGGTTCACCACGTCCAGGTCCAGGCGATAATGCTCGGCAATCGCCGACCAGTAGCGCACGCCTGCACCACCCAGCGGGTCAACGCCCAGGCGTAGCTTGGCATCACGAATGGCGTCGAAATCGATCACATTGACAAGGTCGGCGACATAGGTGTTGAGGTAGTCGTGGCGATGGGTGGTGCTGGCCTTCAGCGCCTGCTCGTAGCTGATGCGCTTGACCCCGGCGAGCTTGTTCGCCAACAGTTCGTTGGCCTTGGCTTCGATCCACTTGGTGATGTGGGTATCGGCCGGGCCGCCATTGGTCGGGTTGTATTTGTAGCCCCCGCTTTGCGGCGGATTGTGGGATGGGGTGATGACGATGCCATCCGCCAGGCCAGAGGTACGGCCGCGGTTGTAGCACAGGATTGCATGGGAAACCGCTGGGGTCGGCGTGTATTCGTCACCCTCGGCGATCATCACCGTCACGCCATTGGCCGCCAGCACTTCCAGGGCACTGGCACCCGCCGGCGTGGACAATGCGTGGGTGTCGATGCCGACGAACAAAGGGCCATTGATACCCTGGGCCTCGCGATACAGGCAAATGGCCTGGCTGATCGCCAGGACGTGCCATTCGTTGAAACTCAAGTCGAACGAGCTGCCTCGGTGCCCGGACGTACCGAAGGCCACCCGCTGGGTCGAAATGGCGGCGTCGGGTTGGCCGGTGTAATAGGCCGTGACCAGTCGCGGGATGTCTACCAACAATTCTGCCGGTGCCGGTTTGCCCGCAAAAGGACTGAGTGTCATGCAATACCTCTGGAATAGAGTTCAGGTGTAGAAGCGGAGTTTACTGGCAGTTTGACCTTAGCGCGATGCAGTTTGTCCAGCGCTCGATGGAATCGTTCCATTGGCATCATCTTGCAACGGCTCAATCAACGGCTTCGAGGCGCAAGGCATCCCCCAACAAACCCAGCACAGCGGCCAGTTCCTGGTCGCTGCCAAAGCCGTGGCTCAAGCGCAAGTGTTGCCCATGCAGGCCTTGCAGACTGAACAACTCGCCTGGCGCAACGACCACCTGTTGCCTGAGCAACCGCTGGAACACCCGGCTCATATCGACCTGGCGCAACGAACGCAGCCAGATCGTCGCCCCGCCCTGGGGCTCGACGAACTGCAGCGCGTCGCCCAGGCGCTCCTGGAGCATCCGGGCCATTTGCTCCTTGCCGTCCTTGAGGCGTCGGCGCAGCACCTGCAGGTGTTGATCGATGCGACCGTTGCTGTACAAGCGGGCGATGGCTTTCTGGCGAATCGGCGACAAGCGAAAGGCGCGCAACAGGAATTGCCGTTGCAGCTCGCTGCTCATATGACGCGAGAGCAGGTAACCATAAGGGGCTTCCGGGCCGATGATCTTTTCGAACGTGGAAAACACCATCAAGCGCTCCGGGGCCAACAGATCGCGAAATCGCCGCTGATCGGGCTCAAACCCGAGTTCGCCATAACAATCGTTTTCCAGTACCCAACTGCCATGCCGCTCCAGCAAATTCGCGATCACTTGCCGGTTCTCATCGGGTGCCCTGCTGCCTCGGGGCATGTTCAGCCCTGACGACACCACCACCAGGCGTACCGGCTCGGCTTCCAGCAGGTCCCGAAGGCACTTGTCGTCCAGGCTACCGTCGCCCAGCAACGGCCATTCGATCACCTTCACACCGGCTGCCTGGAACAAGCGCAGTATCGCCCAGTCACAGGGCGACTCGACGACCACCGCGGCATCCTTGAGCGCCAGCACGACGATGAGGATTTCCAGCACGCCGCGAAGGTCGGCGCCAATGTAGACATCATCGGCATGCCAGCAGCGCACCGCAGAGGTGGTATAGCGCGCCGCCAATGCGGTACGCAGCTCCAGTTCACCACAGGGCTGCGCACACGGCTGTGGCTGGCGCGGGTATTGTCGCAGCAGTTCCCTTTCCAGCAGCAACAATGGGCTGTCGAGCGGTTGCAGCAAGGCCGGCTCATCCGCACTCAGGACCAGCATGGCGGGCAAACGGGCGTTGACATACACACTCTCGAGCAAGTCGCTGCCATCGTAGAGCGTGCTGGCGGGGGCAACCGGCAACGCGTAGTAACCGGACTTGGCCACCGAATACACCCGCCCCTCCTTTTCCAGTAGCGCATAGGCATACTGGATGGTCGAGATCGAAACGCTCAGGCGCTCGGACAGTTCACGCAAGGATGGTAGACGTACCCGGCTATCGCTCACGAGCTCGCTGATCAGGCAGGTCAAGTATCGGTAGACCGACTGATAGGCGAAATCGGTTTCTCGTTGTCCTTTCATGGCAGGGGATCGCTTGCGTGGTGGTAGCGGTCACGCTCACTCGAAGAGTTCGGCAACATGCGCACGCTCAACGCCCTGTCGACCGTTCACCGGTCACCGACGCCTCGTCGCTTGCCTGCTCGGGTTCCGATACATGGCTGTCGGGCGGGCTCATCGACTTGGCCTGCTGCACCAACGGTTGCATGCGATACAAATTGCCGACCAGGCTGACAGGCAGGCCGCTGACATCGACTATCCACTGCAGGATCTGCTCCGCGACAGGATACCCCTGCATGGCACGATGTAATTCAGGCATGGCCACGAGCATGCCTGGGTGACACTGGCGCAGAAATCGCTCCAGTGACGCACCCTGCCCGATAAAAGGCGCAAACAGCAGGCACACCCATTGCGCCTCGTTCAGGCCAAAGCTCTGATAAGCCTCGTCGGCGATCAGTGCGCGCTGGCCAGCCAGCTTGTAGGGGTTGCCATACGCGCTGTCCGCCCGTTCACATAAGCGCTCCGATAGCTGGTTACGCCGCATCATCACCAAGGCGCGCTGCAGGTAGTGTGTAACACCTGCCAAATACGTGCTGCCCTGGACGAAACAGGATTGCAAACCCCGCAAGTGCGCCGAGACCGCCACGCTGACATATTGATTTTCGCCAAGTTGAGCTGCCAGTTCATCGGGCTGATACCCGAGAAACTCAGTCAGTAGCGGCCAACGCTCTTCAAGCTGGCTGACCAGCACGTCGTGGATATCGATGTAGGTCGTGCGACGGCAGGCCTCAAACTGTTCTGCCGGACGCCAGGCTTCCTGGCCGTAGCCCTCATAAAAAGCCTGGTAACAGTCGGTGCCAAACTCATCAAGCAACATGAACAACCCGCCGTAATCCGCCTCGTGACGGTTCGACGTCGCCAGGCCAGCCTTGGCGGCCGCGCGCTTGAGCCCTTCGATGAACCGCTTCTGCTGGCGCGGTGGATCGCCACTGACCAAGGCATCGACGCCATTGTTCCAGCGGGCGATCTGACCATGGAACTCGCCAGTGGCCAAATAACTGTCGTCCCACAGCTCAAGCGGTCCGTCCACGACGCCACGATGGCCGATCAGCAACAGGTTCATGCGGTTGGATTCACGTGCGGCGCGCGAGACCGGCGCGCGGTGATCGAACGCCAGCACTTCCCTGTTATCAACCATCAGCACATCGACCCGGGGATCGTCGTAGACGAACAAGGCGTTGTAGCTGCGATGGATGTTATCCAGCGCCAGCTGGCTCATGCCATTGAGCCGCAGGGTCGCCAACCGCAGCTTGAATGTCGTGGGCGCCCGGGTGGCGATTGTCAACTGTGCGGCACGCAGCAGTGCCAGGGTGTAGCAACTGTCGCGCGATCCGCACTGGACCGCCAATACCTTGTAGTCACCAATCCGATCCATTCCTCCGGCAGCCACAGCCAGGCGCTGGATCAACAACTGCAACGCCGTGCGCTCGGCGCGTGAAAAAAAACTCAACAAGCGTTGCAGCACTTGTTGATAGACATTATTCATCGCCTGATCATGGATATGGCTCATTTCTATTTACCTGATATTCAAAAGTTCGACACAACGCAAACAACTTCACGCATAGCGCAAGGAATGCCCGAAGGGAGATTAATTACTGAACTTTATTACCAAATGCTAACAATAAAGTTTTTTGTCATCATTTGAAATAATTGATCGCTACAGGCCGGGCGGGCCTGCAAGGACTGGCGCACAGCAGTTTGGCGGGGGTTTGTTGCGATTGCCTTCGGGATCCTAGGAAATTTCCGACAGCGTCCCACAGACATTTAATACAAAAAATGAGGAAAGTAGCTTCTCGTAATAATGTGCCGACCACGCAGAAAATCACTAGTTGTCGAACATGCGTCAACGACGCGCACTGAAAAGTGTCGGCAGGATACCTGGCCATGACTCATTCCTTGAGATGAAAGTAATCATGCAATTATCAGTACTTGGATGTTGATTAGAAGCTACAGATCGAGAGCAAAAACCGGTTCAGTTGCTGAACCGATCCACCTACAGGCCGGTGGAACGTCTCATGTGGGGAGGCAAAGCGCTAAAAACGCAAGAGTCCGTGCAGGCACGGACTCTATTGCAGGGGTCAAGCAGGTTCGACTTGCAGCGCAACCCTTTCGCGGCATGGGCATTCGTCCATGTAGCGGTGCGCTTCGACAAACTCGGCGAATGGGAAAACCCGGGTCTTGAGCGGCAGCAGCACGCGATCGGCGGTCAGTTGGTTGATGTCACGCAAGGCACGTTGCAGCGCGACCTGGTCCTGAATGATGCCCAGTTCCGGCTTGCCGGTGAAATTGCCGATGCAGTGAACGAAGAACTGAATGTTCTTCTGGAACGCCGCACACGCCGGGAACGGTGTCTGGTTACCGCCCTGCAGGCCGTACAGCACCAGGCTGCCGCGGGGCGCCAGGACATCGCCGAGCAACGACATCTGCGGGCCACCCAAACCATCGAACACCACGTCCACACCGCGGTTGTCGGTGATCTTGTTGATCCGCATCAACAGGTCTTCTTCCTCGGTGACGATGACTTTCTCGGCACCCAGCGACAGCAGGTATTCACGCTCCTCCGCAGTTTTGGTCGCGGCGATCACTCGTACGCCCAAGGCTTTGCCCAGTTGCACGAACGAAGGGCCGGCGCAGTGGCTGGCGTCCGTGACCAGGGCGAATTGCCCGGGCTTGACCCGCGCCAGGTCGACATAGCCAAAATAGGCAATCAACAGCGGCGTGTAATGCACGCTGGCTTCGATCGGGCTGAGCACGTCCGGGTAACGCGTTACCGACGAACGCGGCAGAACGATCAGTTCGCCGTAGACCGGATAATCGTTGGGGCTTTGGGCCGGGAAACTGGCAACCTTGTCACCGACCTCCAGGTCATCGACACCCTCACCGACGGCTGTAACGACACCGGCCATTTCCTGGCCGATACCGGCAGGCAGGCGAGCGTGGGATGACGCCAGGTTCTGGCGCCAGAGGGTGTCATACCAGCTGATGCCAATGGCTTCGACGCGCACCTGCACTTCGCCCGGAGCAGGCAGAGTCGCCGCATGCTCTTCGCATTTGAGCACCTCGGCTGGACCAAACTTGTGAAAACGGATCGTGCGGGACATCGCAAACCTCGCCAATTGAACCTCTAATGCCTTGAACTCTAGCTGGGCTTTTAACCCAACACTATCAGTGGCTATTAATAGTCGACATGCCTGTCATTGATTCCGCAGCTGCAGCAACCTCGACAAATGTCGTAGGAAACCAGAGCAGCCGGTGTGGGAAAATTGAATTACTCGGTGCAGAGTACCAGCCTTTCCCCGTAATATTCCTGCTGGCCATTGTTCCCATATGGCCGCTCACGTCAAGTTTGCTGACTCTGCCAGGACTCAAGATGAATCGTAATGACCTGCGTCGTGTCGACCTGAACCTGTTGATCGTGTTCGAAACCCTGATGCACGAACGCAGTGTGACCCGCGCCGCGGAGAAGCTGTTCCTCGGCCAGCCCGCCATCAGTGCGGCGCTCTCGCGCTTGCGCGGGCTGTTCGACGACCCGTTGTTCGTGCGCACCGGCCGCAGCATGGAGCCGTCCGCACGCGCGGTCGAGATCTTCGCCCTGCTCTCCCCGGCCCTGGATTCGATTTCCACCGCCGTCAGCCGTGCCGCCGAATTCGACCCCGCTACCAGCACCGCAGTATTTCGCATCGGGCTGTCGGACGACGTCGAGTTCGCCCTGCTGCCCATGCTGCTCAAGCGCCTGCGCGCCGAATCGCCGGGGATCGTGCTGGTGGTGCGACGGGTCAACTACATATTGATGCCCAATTTGCTGGCCTCCGGAGAAATCTCCATTGGCGTCAGCTATACCACTGACCTGCCAGCCAATGCCAAGCGCAAAGTATTGCGCCGCAGCTCGCCAAAACTATTGCGCGCCGACACCATGCCCGGGCCCGTGAGCCTGGACGACTTCTGCGCGCGGCCCCATGCGCTGGTGTCGTTCGCCGGCGACCTGAGCGGCTTTATCGACGAAGAACTGGAAAAGCTCGGGCGCAAACGTCATGTGGTGCTGGCAGTGCCGCAATTCAACGGGCTGGGCACACTGTTGAGCG
>Ga0105251_10001225_pt1 | contig 22234 bp, 18 predicted proteins | sample KBSS64metaG_FD_80424 | JGI IMG/M metagenome (GOLD analysis project Ga0105251, IMG submission 80424) | Switchgrass rhizosphere microbial communities from Kellogg Biological Station, Michigan, USA - KBS S6-4 metaG | ecosystem: Host-associated > Plants > Roots > Rhizosphere > Soil | place...
ATGGTGATTGGTAACAAAGGGGCCAAAATCAAAACCATCGGTATCGAAGCGCGTAAAGACATGGAAGAGATGTTTGAAGCCAAAATCCACCTCGAACTGTGGGTTAAGGTGAAATCCGGTTGGGCAGACGACGAGCGCGCGCTGCGTAGCCTGGGTTATACCGACGATCTGAAATAAGAAAATGGAAGGCTGGCAACGGGCTTTTGTCCTGCATAGTCGCCCCTGGAGCGAAACCAGCCTTCTACTTGATCTTTTTTCTGAAGAGTCCGGGCGCGTTCGTTTAATTGCGAAAGGCGCTCGTTCTCGCCGCTCTAATCTCAAAGGGACTCTACAACCCTTTACCCCCTTGCTGGTTCGCTGGGGCGGACGTGGTGAAGTTAAAACACTCCGTAGCGCCGAAGCTGTCTCGCTTGCACTTCCCTTGAGTGGTATCACGCTTTACAGCGGCCTGTACGTCAACGAGCTGATTTCACGCGTGCTGGAAGACGAAACCCGGTTCTCCGAATTATTCTTCGATTATCTCCACTGTATTCAGGCTCTCGCTGGAACGAGCGGTTCACCCGAACCGGCTTTACGCCGTTTTGAATTGGCTCTGCTTGGGCATCTGGGTTATGGCGTGGATTTTCTGCATTGCGCAGGAAGCGGCGAAGAAGTCAGTGACACCATGACCTATCGATACCGTGAAGAAAAAGGCTTTATCGCAAGCCTTGTTGTCGATCATTACAGCTTCACTGGCCATGAATTAAGAGCGCTTGCTAACCGTGAGTTTCCTGACGTCGCCACGTTGCGCGCGGCTAAACGTTTTACGCGTATGGCATTAAAACCCTATCTTGGCGGCAAGCCTCTCAAAAGCCGCGAATTGTTCCGCCAGTTTGTGCCCAAAATTCGACCACTCAAATCACCTCAAGACCCGCAATAACGCAAGGCCCGTAGCCACGCTTTCCTTACCCGGTGTAAACTGCCTCAACTAAAACCGTTCTGACCTCGAGGATTGTCATGGCTGAATTACTGTTAGGCGTCAATATCGATCACATCGCAACTTTACGTAATGCGCGCGGTACGGCGTACCCAGACCCAGTACAAGCAGCATTTATCTGTGAACAAGCTGGTGCAGATGGTATTACGGTTCACTTGCGTGAAGATCGCCGCCATATCACCGACCGTGATGTTCGTATCTTGCGTCAGACACTTGATACACGCATGAACCTCGAAATGGCCGTTACCGAAGAGATGATTGGTATAGCTTGCGAAACCAAACCTCATTTCTGCTGCCTGGTACCGGAAAAACGCCAGGAAGTGACCACTGAAGGTGGTCTGGATGTTGCTGGTCAGCTGGATAAAATGCGTGATGCCTGCAAACGCCTGGCTGATGCCGGTATTCTGGTTTCCCTGTTTATTGATGCTGACCACGCGCAAATTGATGCGGCTGTCGCTGTTGGCGCGCCATATATCGAAATTCATACCGGTTGCTACGCAGATGCCGAAGACGAAGCGACTCAGGCCAAAGAACTGGCGCGTATTGCAGAAGCTGCCACTTACGCTGCTGGCAAAGGCCTGAAAGTGAATGCCGGGCACGGTCTGACTTATCACAATGTAAAAGCCATTGCCCGCCTGCCAGAAATGCACGAGCTGAATATCGGCCATGCAATTATTGGCCGTGCAGTAATGAGTGGTTTGAAAGAAGCGGTGGCAGAAATGAAACGCCTGATGCAGGAAGCGCGTAGCTAATGGCGATTCTTGGCCTTGGCACGGACATAGTGGAGATAGCGCGTATTGAAGGCGTTATTTCGCGTTCGGGAGACCGACTGGCAAAGCGTGTGCTCAGCGCCAACGAATGGCTGCAATACCAGGCGCACCAGCAACCGGTGCGCTTTCTCGCTAAACGTTTTGCGGTAAAAGAAGCGGCGGCTAAAGCCTTTGGCACCGGTATTCGTAACGGCCTGGCGTTTAACCAATTCGAAGTGTTTAACGATCCGTTGGGTAAGCCGCAATTACGTTTTTGGGAAGAGGCCGAGCGAGTCGCGCAAAAATTAGGTGTGCGTTCAGTGCATGTGACGCTTGCTGATGAGCGCCACTATGCGTGTGCAACAGTCATTATTGAAAGCTAAAGCTTGTCGGCGTGATGCAACTGGACAAATTTGTCCCACAGCTGCTCTTCGTTCTCAATGCGTGCCGGATCTTTGATGATGGTATTCGGGATCGGGCAGACTTTCTGGCAGGTTGGCGTTTCGTAATGCCCAACGCACTCGGTACAACGATCGGCGTTGATCTCATAAATACTATCGCCCATGGAAATTGCCTCGTTCGGGCACTCCGGCTCGCACATATCGCAGTTGATACATTTTTTAGTGATAAGTAGCGCCATGGGAAGATCTCGATAACATCAGAAACAGGGCGGGCATTATACGCCCAATCCCCGATCAAACCAGTTTTTTTACCAGCGCCTCACTGTGCCGAATACGCTTCGGTGCGTGCTCCAAATCCCTCTGTACCAGCGCCATAAACAGTAAATCGGTTAGCATCATCTGCGCGCTGGTGGAGGATATTGCTGCACTGCGTGTTGCCTGCTCTTCGGCGATGGTGTACAGGCACAGCGTGGCGCGTTGCTGTAAAGCATTTGGCGTAAAGCCTGTGATGGCGAGGATCTTCGCGCCGGTGCGCAGGGTTTCATCTGCCGCTAGGTTTATCTCACGCCGTTCACCAGAATAAGAAATCGCCAGTAATACATCGTCACTGCTTGAGGCTTGCGCAGTCGCAAGCAACGCATGCATGTCTTGCTCAGCCACCGCGTTAATGCCGATTTTCATCAGCTTCCAGGCAAAGTTTTTGGCAACCAACCCGGATGCTCCTATGCCTACCAGCAGCACACGTCGCGCATTGCGCAGCATATTCACGCTCGCCAGCAGCTTTTCTTCGCTGTTGACATCAAGTGTTGCATGCATCGCTGCCATATTATCTTTGATCAGTTTCTCGCCCACCAGCCGCAGCGGATCGTCTCCAAGAATAAGATTATGTACCGCGACGGATTGTGGTTGCTGGCCGCTGGCGAGAGCTTCACTGATGGCAAGTTTCAGGGCCGGAAAGCCTTTAAACCCCAGTTTTTGTGAGAACTTCACTACGCTCGACTGGCTTACTCCGGCTTCAACAGCAAGCTGTTGCGAACTTAAATGACGGGCGTAGTCGGGTTTCTCCAGCAGAAAGTCGGCCAGTTTACGGTCACTCTGTGCAAGCGTTGAGTAGCGGCTTCGAATACGCAGTAAACAGTTCATGTCCTCTCCAGTCTGCTGGGTCAATAATGTGAGCCGCTCCATAATAACGTAAATTACGCTCGCCTGAATGAATTTTATATTCCATTATGTGGAAACTGTAAGGAATTAAATATTCAAAGGTGCATGATGAATCTCGGCTCACTCGTTTCTGAAACTCGTAATCCACAAACAATGGATCTCGATTGCCTCTCAACACTCGAAATGGTTGAGCGTTTTAATCAACAAGATGCGTTGGTGGCGGGGGCAGTTGAAAAAACATTGCCGGAAGTTGCCCTTGCCGTCGATGCCGCAAGTGAATCACTCAAGGCTGGCGGGCGTTTGATTTATATGGGCGCGGGAACCAGCGGGCGCCTTGGGGTTCTGGATGCCTCCGAATGCCCACCAACATTTGGTGTCCCACACGGTTTGGTCATTGGCTTAATTGCGGGTGGTCCTGGTGCATTGCTGAAAGCCGTCGAAGGTGCCGAAGACAACCAGCAGTTGGGTGAAGACGATCTGAAAGCATTAGACCTGACGGTTAACGATATGGTGGTTGGGCTTGCTGCGTCAGGCCGAACGCCATACGTCATTGGTGGCCTGCGTTATGCCCGTAACCTGGGTTGCCGTACTGCCGCTATTTCCTGTAACCCGGGTTCTGCTATCGCTCTGGAAGCTGAAATTGCCATTTCTCCGGTCGTAGGCCCGGAAGCGTTGACCGGTTCCACTCGTCTGAAATCAGGCACTGCGCAGAAGCTCGTACTGAATATGATTTCCACCGGCGCGATGGTCAAATTAGGCAAGGTTTACCAGAACCTGATGGTGGATATGAAAGCCACCAATATCAAGCTGGTGGACCGCGCGTGCCGTATCGTGGTTGAAGCGACAGGAGCTTCTCGAATTGATGCCGAAAACGCGCTCAAACAAACCGATTACGAAGTGAAACCCGCCATTCTTATGATACTCACCGGTGTGGATGCTCAAACCGCGCAAGTGCGCCTGGCTGATAGCCACGGTTATCTCCGCTGCGCCTTAAAATAAAGGTACTGAATCATGGATAAGACAGCGGCTCTGGCCAGTGAGATTTTGCTCGGCATCGGTGGGCAGGCAAACATCGCCCGTCTCGAAAACTGCATGACCCGCGTGCGGGTAGAAGTGAATGACGATGGCCTGCTGGATATTGCTGGTCTGAAAAAACTGCCAGGTGTCAGCGGCTATGTGAAACAGGGCCAGCAGCATCAGCTGATTGTCGGGCCAGGGCGTGCCGCACAAGTAGTGGATGCCATGCGCGAGCTGCTGCAAAGCAGCGGGCAGGTCATCACAGCAGAAGATGATATTGCGCAGAATAAGGCTCAAGCCAAAGCGCGTTATCAGGCTCCGATGAGCGAAGCGCTGCGCAAATTGGCGAATGTCTTTATTCCATTGATTCCAGCTTTTATTGCTTCCGGGCTTATCACCGGAATTATTAATATCCTCAAACGCCCGGATATTGTGGGTGACCTTGCCACGCAGTATCCGAACATTCTCGGCTTGCTCGCCATCTTCGGTAGCGCAGTGTTTGCTATTATGAATATTCTGGTCGGCGTGAACGCGGCCAAAGTATTTGGCGGTTCGATGGCGATGGGCGGCGTGATGGCGGGAATACTTTCCAGCCCACAACTCGCGCAAATCCACCTGTTTGGTGAAAACCTTCAGCCTGGCCGTGGCGGTGTTATCGCCGTGCTGCTGGTGGTGGCATTGATGTGCTGGATTGAAAAACGGTTACGTAAGTTGTTGCCCGGGTCAATTGAGCTGATCCTCAACCCACTCCTGACGACGCTTATTACCGCTTCAATTGCGATTATTGCTTTGCAACCGTTGGGTGGCCTGATTTCAGATGCAATTGCCCACGGCGCCACAATGGCAATCGACAAAGGTGGTCTGGTGGTTGGCGCGGTGCTTTCCGGTGCGTTTTTGCCATTGGTACTTTCTGGCTTGCACCAGGGACTAGTGCCGATTCATGTTGAGCTTATCCAGACTCACGGGCAGAACGCCTTACTGCCAATTCTGGCGATGGCTGGGGTTGGGCAAGTTGGCGCTGCGCTTGCGGTCTACATGAAAACACGCAATCAGCGGCTGAAAAAACTTATCAAAGGGGCATTGCCAGTCGGGCTGCTCGGTATTGGTGAACCGCTGATTTTCGGGGTGACTTTGCCGCTTGGTAAACCGTTTATTGGCGCGTGTTTAGGTGGTGCGGTTGGCGGCGCATTAATCAGTTACTGGAAAGTGGCGACGGTTATTACATTTGGCATTTCAGGTTTACCGCTGGCATTAACCATTGTTACCGGAAAAGTGATGCTCTATCTGTTAGGCTTTCTGATAGCGGTTATCGCAGGGTTCTTATTTACGTGGTTTATGGGCTTTAACGATCCAGAGGAGTAACGTTTGACAACTCAGAGTGAGCGTCGGGTAGTTTTTTTCGATTTAGATGGCACGCTTCATCAGCAGGATATGTTTGGCAGCTTCTTGCGCTTCCTGCTGCGCCATCAACCTCTCAATCTGTTACTTGTCATTCCGCTTTTGCCGGTGATAGGTGGTGCGTTGCTGATTAAAGGACGTGCTGCTCGCTGGCCAATGAGTCTGTTACTGTGGGGTGCGACCTTTGGTCATAGCGAAACGCGCCTCAAGCAGTTGGAAGCAAACTTCGTCACCTGGTTCCGTGGGCAAGTTACAGCTTTTCCGGTTGTGCAGCAGCGCCTTACTGATTACCTGACAAGTTCAGATGCTGATGTCTGGCTAATTACTGGCTCACCGCAACCGCTTGTTCAGCAGGTTTATTTCGACACTCCCTGGTTACCAAAAGTGAAGCTGATTGCCAGCCAAATCAAGCGTTCCCACGGTGGGTGGGTGCTCACATTACGCTGCCTTGGGCATGAAAAAGTCTCACAGCTGGAACAGCAAATCGGCACACCTTTGCAACTCTACAGCGGTTACAGCGACAGCAACCAGGACAACCCTCTGCTCTATTTTTGCCAGCACCGTTGGCGGGTTACGCCACAAGGTCAGTTACAGCAGCTCGAATAATTCCGTCTGGCATAACGACTGTGTATAATGCGCGCCCGAATATAGGCCGGAGAATCCCTTGTCAGAAAGCGAATTGAACCACGAACACTGGATGCGCCATGCGCTAACCCTTGCTCGCCGTGCGTGGGAAGAAGGTGAAGTTCCGGTCGGTGCAGTGCTGGTCCATAACAACCAGGTGATTGGTGAAGGTTGGAACCGTTCAATCGGGCGACACGATCCGACAGCCCATGCTGAAATTATGGCGTTGCGTCAGGGCGGTTTGGTGCTGCAAAACTACCGACTGCTGGAAACAACACTTTATGTCACTCTCGAACCGTGCGTTATGTGTGCAGGCGCGATGGTGCATGGACGTATCGGAAACCTGGTGTTTGGTGCGCGTGATGCTAAAACCGGGGCAATTGGATCTCTGATGGACGTGGTAGGGCACCCTGGTATGAATCACCAGGTTATGGTGACTGAGGGCGTACTGGCAGAAGAGTGCTCGGCAATGTTAAGTGATTTTTTTCGCGCCCGCCGTCTGGAGAAAAAGGCCCTAAAGGAAAAGGCCCGTAGCTCGGAGTAGCAAGTTCTACAGGGGCTACCGCCGGGTAAGCTTCGGCATATTTTTCTTCTTGTGCCACCTGCTTCTCTTTTTCGAGCAAATATCCTGCAAGGCTAATGTGATACTTACGGATATTTTCTACATAGGCGTACGCCTCATGACCACGGGCGTAACCATAAGTAGTTTTGCTGTAATACTGTTTTTGACTCAGTAACGGTAGCCGAGTTTTGACATCCGCCCAGCTGTCCGGGTTACCTTTCTGCTTGGCCGTAAGCTGGCGGGCATCAAGCATATGGGCATACCCCATGTTATATGCCGTCAGAGCAAACCAAATACGCTCTTCCTCTGGCACGCTCTCAGGCACTTTTGACATCATATCTTTCAGATAACGACTCCCACCTTCAATGCTTTGCTCTGGGTCTAACCGGTCAGTAACACCGAGACTTTGTGCGGTGTTTTTGGTCAGCATCATAAGCCCGCGCACACCAGTTGGTGAGGTGGCCTGATCATCCCAGTGCGACTCCTGATACGAAATCGCCGCCAGCAAACGCCAGTCTATTTCAGTGGCATATTTTTCGAATAACGGCTGAAGCGTTGGTAGCACGGTATCAACCGCTTTTAGGAAGGTACGTGTATCTACGTAGTCAAAATCCCCAACGTGACCGAGATATTTCTCTTCAAGACGCGCAAAGGTGCCATCGCTATTAAGGCGGTTATAGAAATCGAGCAGAGCCGCGGAAAGGCTATCATCATTATCTAACGCGCTAAACCAGGTGACCGGCTGCTCGTCGGTCACATCCAGAGCGACAGCAAGCTGTGGATGGACGCGTTGGAAGGTGCTGATGGCAACCGAGTCCGCAATGGTAAAGGCAATCTCTCCATCAACCACTTTTTGCATCAGTTCAGTGCTGCTAAGTTGCTCATCAACTCGCCAGCTTAAATCCGCGAATTTTTCTGCTTTCAGCTTGTTCAAAGCATTAAGTGAAGTTACGCCTGGCGACAGTACAAGTTGGTTATCTTTGACGCCTGCCAGTGTTTTGGGGCGTGGACTCCCGATGCGATAAACCATCTGCTGGGAAACTGAATAGTATGCCGGACCGGCCTGGTAACGCTGACCGCGTTGCGCGTTATAGACCAGTCCTGCCGCAATCACATCGGCATTGTTATTATTAATGTCATCAAACAGTTCCTGGATATTCGGACGAACAGTGACTTCCAGCTTCACGCCAAGATAGTCAGCAAACTGCTGAGCCAACTCGTAATCAAGGCCTATTTTTTTGCCTTGATAAAGGGTGTAGGTCAGCGGTGACTCAATAGTACTGACGCGCAAAACCCCCCGCGATTGAATAGCGGCGATACGGTTTTCGGCTTGTCCGAACCAGGGTATGGAGGGCCAGAGCGCCACTGCCAGCAACACGGTTACGGCACCGATGAGCAGATAATTAATCTTAAATCTTTTCAAATAGTTAATCTTCTGCGGTGCGTCGAGTCTTCGCTAACAACAGGCTTCAAAAGTTGAGGTTATACAAAAAGGTGTGGCGCATTTTGCTTAACAAAACGCCACCGCGCAACTTATTCAACATTTCTGGCTGAATTTTAAGCAATGAAAAGTAATCCACTTATTTATACGCAAACGGTTTCGTCACAGCGATGGATTATCTATAATGGCGCCCGTTTTCCCCTTGCGCCCACTGAAGCGTCCCCCTGGCGTTTCGAAGACGAGAGATCTTTGATGATGGAAATTCTGCGTGGTTCGCCCGCTTTATCGGCATTTCGTATTAACAAATTACTGGCCCGCTTTAATGACGCCAACCTTCCGGTCAGCGACATTTATGCCGAGTATGTTCACTTTGCCGATCTCGACGCGCCGCTAACGGCTGAAGAGCACGCCCGCCTGCAACGGTTGTTGAAATATGGTCCAACCCTTGCCGACCACGCCCCGACCGGCAACCTGATTCTGGTTACGCCGCGTCCTGGTACCATCTCACCCTGGTCCTCCAAAGCCACCGACATTGCCCACAACTGCGACCTGGCTAAAGTTAAACGCCTCGAACGCGGCGTGGCGTATTACGTCACTGCCAGCACATTGACCGATGCACAGCGCCAGGAAGTTGCCGCGTTGCTGCACGACCGCATGATGGAAAGCGTGTTTGGTGCGCTGGACGATGCGCAGCAGTTGTTCTCTCATCACACGCCTGCCCCAGTGCAAAGCGTTGACCTGTTAACGCAGGGCCGCGAAGCGCTGGTAGAAGCCAACATCCGTTTAGGCCTGGCTTTGGCAGAAGATGAAATCGACTACTTGCAGGATGCGTTCACTAAACTGGGGCGCAACCCGAATGACATCGAGCTGTATATGTTTGCGCAGGCCAACTCCGAACATTGCCGCCACAAGATTTTTAACGCCGACTGGATTATCGACGGCGTGGAACAGCCTAAATCGCTGTTCAAAATGATTAAAAACACCTTTGAGAAAACGCCTGACTACGTGTTATCGGCTTATAAAGATAACGCCGCGGTTATGGAAGGCTCGCAGGTAGGGCGCTTCTTTGCCGACCACGAAGCGGGCCGTTACGACTATCACCAGGAAGACGCACATATCCTGATGAAAGTTGAAACCCACAACCACCCAACCGCGATTTCCCCGTGGCCGGGTGCGGCGACCGGTTCAGGTGGCGAAATCCGTGATGAAGGCGCAACGGGCCGTGGTGCAAAACCAAAAGCGGGCCTGGTGGGCTTCTCGGTTTCTAACTTGCGCATTCCAGGCTTTGAACAGCCGTGGGAAGAAGATTTCGGCAAGCCAGACCGCATCGTGACCGCGCTGGATATCATGACCGATGGCCCTCTGGGCGGCGCGGCATTTAACAACGAATTTGGTCGTCCGGCGCTGACAGGTTACTTCCGTACCTACGAAGAGCAGGTTAACAGCCACAACGGCGTCGAACTGCGCGGCTATCACAAGCCTATTATGCTGGCGGGCGGTATCGGCAACATTCGTGCTGACCACGTTCAGAAAGGCGAAATCACCGTCGGGGCGAAACTTATCGTGCTCGGCGGCCCGTCGATGAACATTGGTTTGGGCGGAGGGGCAGCGTCTTCTATGGCGTCTGGCCAGTCTGATGCGGATCTCGATTTTGCTTCCGTACAGCGCGACAACCCGGAAATGGAGCGTCGTTGCCAGGAAGTCATCGACCGCTGCTGGGAGTTGGGCGATGCCAACCCCATCCTGTTCATCCACGACGTGGGCGCGGGTGGCCTTTCCAACGCTATGCCTGAACTGGTCAGCGACGGTGGTCGCGGCGGGCGTTTCGAGCTGCGCGATATCCTGAACGATGAGCCGGGCATGAGCCCGCTGGAAGTGTGGTGTAACGAATCCCAGGAGCGTTATGTTCTGGCGGTTGCTCCAGACCAGTTGCCGCTGTTTGACGAACTGTGCCGCCGTGAACGTGCGCCATATGCCGTTATCGGTGAAGCCACCGAAGAAAAACATCTGACGCTTAACGACAGCCATTTCGACAACCAGCCAATTGATATGCCGCTGGATGTGCTGCTCGGTAAAACGCCGAAAATGGAACGTAACGTTGATACCCTGAAAGCGAAAGGTGATGCACTGGATTGCCGCCACATCACGATTGCTGATGCGGTAAACCGTGTGCTGCATTTGCCGACCGTGGCGGAAAAAACCTTCCTCGTGACCATCGGCGACCGTTCGGTAACTGGCATGGTCGCTCGCGACCAGATGGTTGGCCCGTGGCAGATCCCGGTCGCTAACTGCGCGGTAACAACCGCAAGTCTTGATAGCTACTATGGCGAAGCGATGTCGCTTGGCGAACGCGCACCTGTTGCGCTGCTCGACTTTGCAGCATCGGGCCGTCTGGCTGTTGGTGAAGCTCTGACCAACATTGCGGCAACGCAAATTGGCGCGTTGAATCGCATTAAACTCTCCGCAAACTGGATGTCCGCCGCAGGCCACCCTGGTGAAGACGCAGGCCTTTACGAAGCCGTTAAAGCAGTGGGTGAAGAACTTTGCCCAACGCTTGGCCTGACCATTCCGGTCGGCAAAGACTCTATGTCGATGAAAACTCGCTGGCAGGAAGGTAACGAACAGCGTGAGATGACTTCTCCGCTGTCGCTGGTTATTACTGCATTTGCCCGTGTTGAAGATGTTCGTCGTACCGTGACACCACAACTGCAAACTGAAGATAACGCCTTGCTGCTTATCGATCTTGGCGCTGGCCACAACGCGCTGGGCGCAACGGCACTTTCTCAGGTTTACCGCCAACTGGGCGACAAACCTGCTGATGTTCGCAGCGCTGAACAACTGAAAGGCTTCTTTAACGCGATTCAGGCGCTGGTGGCCGAACAGAAACTGCTGGCTTACCATGACCGTTCCGACGGCGGCCTGTTGGTTACTCTGGCAGAGATGGCATTTGCTGGTCACTGTGGCGTGGAAGCGGATATCGCAACTTTAGGTAGCGACCATCTGGCGGCTCTCTTTAATGAAGAGTTAGGTGCAGTAATCCAGGTTAAAGCGGCAGATCGCGAAGCGGTTGAGAAAACTCTGGCTGACCACGGCCTGGCAGATTGCGTTCACTTCCTCGGTAAAGCTGTTGTGGGTGACCGTTTCACGCTGACCGCTGATAAGCACGCGGTGTTTAGCGAAAGCCGTACCACGCTTCGCATGTGGTGGGCAGAAACCACATGGCAGATGCAGCGCCTGCGTGATAACCCAGAATGTGCGGATCAAGAGCATGAAGCGAAAGCCAATGACAACGATCCTGGCCTGAACGTTAAGCTCAGCTTCGACATCAAAGAAGATATCGCGGCACCATTTATCGCTAAAGGCGCTCGTCCGAAAGTTGCCGTACTGCGCGAGCAGGGTGTTAACTCCCATGTTGAAATGGCGGCAGCCTTCCACCGTGCGGGCTTTGATGCCATCGACGTGCACATGAGTGATTTGCTGGCAGGCCGCCGTGGTCTGGAAGATTTCCAGGCTCTGGTAGCGTGTGGCGGCTTCTCTTACGGTGACGTATTGGGCGCGGGTGAAGGTTGGGCGAAGTCCATTCTCTTTAACTCACGCGTACGTGACGAGTTCGAAACCTTCTTCCACCGTCCGCAAACTCTGGCATTGGGCGTGTGTAACGGTTGCCAGATGATGTCGAACCTGCGTGAACTGATTCCAGGCAGCGACCTGTGGCCGCGTTTTGTACGTAACCATTCAGACCGCTTTGAAGCGCGCTTCAGCCTGGTAGAAGTCACCTCCAGCCCGTCTTTACTGCTGCAAGGCATGGTCGGCTCCCATATGCCAATCGCGGTTTCTCACGGCGAAGGGCACGTGGAAGTGCGTGATGCGGCGCATCTGGCAGCGCTGGAAAGCAAAGGGCTGGTGGCACTGCGCTTTATCGACAACTTCGGCAAAGTTACGCAAAACTACCCGGCGAACCCGAACGGTTCCCCGAACGGTATTACGGCGGTGACCAACGAAAGCGGGCGCGTGACCATTATGATGCCGCACCCTGAGCGTGTGTTCCGTACTGTTAGCAACTCCTGGCACCCAGCCGAGTGGGGCGAAGATAGCCCGTGGATGCGTATTTTCCGCAATGCGCGTAAGCAACTTGGTTAAGCCTTAATAGAATCCCTGCTCCGGCGGGGATTTTTTTGTCACTAAAACCCGACATCCACTATTTTTACTGTCTCCAAATGGAGACGTTTAACTTATTGATTTTAAAGGTTTGCGAGGTAGGCTTCTCGTGGTGTTGCTAAATGGCGACAGTGTGTGCAAAAAATAGCCAGTATCATTCATGTATGTTATTGCAAATAAACATAATAGAAACATCGGTGTATGTAATTTGTAGCAACTGTGGCACATATAATGCATAATACTGCGCAGTGGCTCATTCACCTCCTTATGTCAGCCCCCGCAAGGGTTGTGCTACATAAACCTTAGAATGATGCACTCAAGGTGCCTGCCGTCTGACTTTTGATTATTGCCAGTCTTGTACTGCTTTATCATGCTCCGGGCGAAACGTTGAGTAAGGCACCGCCTGATTCCAGAACAAAGGCAGAGATTATTCTCTGCCTTTGTTGTTTCTGCGTTCAAGACTTTAAACTCCCGCCATTCCCCGCTAGCATCAAATTATCCAGAATCCCAATGAGATAAGTCTATTGAACCAGTGGCATTTTTTCCCGCGATCCTTACGTCAGCTCGTCATGATGGCCTTTTTGCTGGTGCTGGTTCCGCTGTTGGTTCTGGCATGGCAAGCCTGGCAAAGCCTTAATGCGCTCAGCGATCAGGCTGCGTTAACGAATCGCACCACGCTGGTGGATGCTCGCCGCAGTGAAGCCATGACAAACGTTGCTCTGGAAATGGAACGTAGCTATCGCCAATATTGTGTGCTGGATGATGCAACGCTTGAGACTGTCTACCAGGGGCAACGTAAGCGTTACACGCAAATGCTCGAAGCGCATGCCGATGTTTTGCCTGATAACCATCTTTATAAAGACCTCAGCCAGTCGTTAAACGACCTTGCCAACATACAATGCAAAAATAGCGGCCCAGATACTGCTGCTGCTGCACACCTTGAAAGCTTCGCGGCCAAAAATGCTGAGATGGTACAAGCGACACGTGCGGTGGTGTTTTCCCGTGGACAGCAACTTCAACAAGAGATTGCCGAGCGCGGGCAGTTCTTTGGCTGGCAGGCGCTGGTGTTATTCCTGTTGAGCTTTGCGTTGGTCATTATCTTTACACGCATGATTATCGGCCCGGTGAAAGGTATCGAGAAGATGATTAATTTACTCGGTGAAGGGCGTTCATTGGGTAATTCGGTATTGTTTAAAGGGCCGAGGGAACTACGTTCTGTTGGGCAGAGAATTGTCTGGCTCAGTGAGCGGCTTTCCTGGCTTGAATCCCAGCGCCACGAATTTTTGCGCCATATTTCCCATGAATTAAAAACACCGCTAGCCAGTATGCGTGAAGGTACCGAACTGCTTGCCGATCAGGTTGTTGGGCCGCTGACCAACGACCAAAAAGAGGTGGTGGAAATTCTTGATAATAGTAGCCGCCACTTACAAAAATTGATTGAGCAGTTACTGGATTACAACCGTAAACTGGCCGATGTCCCACTCGAGATGGGTAAAGTTGAACTGGCACCGCTGGTGGATATCATTATCGCCGCTCACAGTTTGCCAGCACGGGCTAAAATGATGCGTACCGAGTGTGATATTAGCCCGGTTGCTTGTCTGGCGGAGCCGATGTTGTTAATGAGCGTGCTGGATAATCTCTATTCCAATGCGGTGCACTATGGTTCTGAATCCGGTACCATTTATCTACGAAGCTCGCAGGTGGGTCACTTGCTCTATATTGATGTCGGTAACACAGGCGACCCCATTCCGTCCGCGGAGCGAGAGATGATCTTTGAACCTTTTTATCAGGGAAGCCACCAGCGTAAAGGTGCAGTTAAAGGTAGCGGCCTGGGGTTGAGTATCGCCCAGGATTGTATCCGTCGTATGCATGGCGAATTGCACCTGATTGATGATGAAACGGCAGATGTCTGCTTCCGTATCGAGTTACCTGTCTTTCCCGAGAACAAATAAAAAATGAAAGCGACTATTTTTCACGTGTTGCGTAACGGCTTAATTCCATGCCTACGCAGCCCAGTTTCAATTCGTCCGCTGTCCGCATTACTTGTGCCATTACTACTGGCGAGCTGTGTTCAGAATACTGTGCCAAAAGATGTTAAACACCCACAACTTGCAGAAGAGCCGGAACAGCAACTGGCCGATTACTTGTCTACGGATTGTGAGGATATCTGGCAAAACCAGAGCCACGACTCAATGAGTAACCCTCTGTATTGGCTTCGGGCGATGGACTGTGCAGAACGTTTAGCACCGATTCAGGCACGCGCTGAAGCACGCCGCTGGCCATCGGATAGCTGGCGCGACACGTTCAAAAGAGGGATTTTGTTGGCGAATGCCAAAATTAGCCCAACCGAGCGCCGCCGTTATATGGTTAAGCTGGATGCGATGACGACAGAAGTGCCTTCACAGGTGCGCTCGTTATTCCAGGTCTGGCGTGATGGGCAAGCATCGTTGCTGGCGCTGTCAGATGAACGTACCCGCTACAGCAAACTACAACAGTCGTCAGACAACGAGCTGGATACGTTGCGTGAACAACAGCAACGGCTCAGAGGCCAGCTTAGCCTGACGACCCGCAAATTAGAAAACCTCACGGACATCGAACGCCAGCTTTCCAGCCGCAAACCTGCCGGTGCTGAGTTGCCGGACAATACCAAGCCCGCGCAGGAGGCGAAACCATGACGCAACGTAAACCCGCCAGATTACTGCTGGTTGATGACGATCCGGGCCTGCTTAAACTTCTGGGCATGCGCCTGACCAGTGAAGGTTATACCGTTTCCACTGCGGAAAGTGGTGCTGAAGGGTTACGTCTCCTGGGGCGAGAAAAAATCGACTTAGTGATTAGCGACCTACGGATGGACGAGATGGATGGTATGGCGCTATTTGCCGAAATCCAGAAAGCACAACCGGGAATGCCGGTTATCATTCTGACCGCTCACGGTTCTATTCCTGATGCCGTGGCCGCAACACAGCAGGGCGTGTTTAGTTTCTTGACTAAACCGGTTGATAAGGATGCGCTCTACAAGGCGATTGACGATGCCCTCGAGCATACTGTCACTGCCGGTGATGATATGTGGCGCGACACTATTGTTACCCGCAGCCCAACGATGCTGCGCTTGTTGGATCAGGCACGCATGGTGGCCCAGTCGGATGTCAGCGTGCTGATTAACGGGCAAAGCGGGACTGGCAAAGAGATCCTCGCGCAGGCCATTCACAATGCCAGTCCGCGTAGCAAGAAGGCATTTATTGCTATTAACTGCGGTGCATTACCAGAACAGTTGCTGGAATCTGAACTATTCGGCCATTCGCGTGGTGCGTTTACCGGTGCAGTCAGCAGCAGAGAAGGGTTGTTCCAGGCCGCAGAAGGCGGCACGTTATTCCTTGATGAAATTGGCGATATGCCGATTCCTTTGCAGGTCAAATTACTGCGCGTGTTGCAGGAGCGCAAAGTGCGTCCGCTAGGCAGTAACCGCGATCTTGATATCGACGTGCGTATTCTTTCCGCCACCCACCGTGATTTACCCAAAGCGATGGAGCGCGGTGAGTTCCGCGAAGATCTGTTTTACCGCCTCAATGTGGTGAGCCTGAAGATCCCTGCGCTGCAAGAACGCGCGGAGGATGTACCTTTGCTGGCAAATCATTTATTGCGCCAGTCTGCCGATCGCCACAAGCCGTTTGTTCGTAGCTTTTCGACCGATGCAATGAAACGCCTGATGGCGGCAAGTTGGCCTGGCAACGTGCGCCAGTTGGTTAACGTGATTGAACAGTGCGTAGCTTTGACATCCGCTCCCGTTATCAGCGAAGCGCTGGTCCAGCAGGCTCTGGAAGGTGAGAATACTGCGCTGCCTACTTTCGTTGAAGCACGTAACCAGTTCGAGCTGAACTATCTGCGAAAATTGCTGCAAATGACCAAAGGTAATGTTACCCAGGCCGCGCGCGTAGCGGGGCGTAACCGTACTGAATTCTACAAATTACTCTCAAGGCATGAACTCGATGCCAATGACTTTAAAGAGTAGTTTGTGGTAATTTGAAACCACGATTACTGTAACCAGGCAGCACACTTGAGTTGTGCGGGAACCGGAAATACCATGAAAAAAATTGATGCGATTATTAAACCGTTCAAACTGGATGACGTGCGCGAAGCGCTGGCAGAAGTTGGCATCACCGGCATGACGGTAACTGAAGTTAAAGGTTTTGGTCGTCAGAAAGGGCACACCGAGCTGTACCGTGGTGCCGAATACATGGTGGATTTCCTGCCAAAAGTAAAAATTGAAATTGTCGTAACTGATGACATCGTTGATACCTGCGTGGACACCATTATCCGCACTGCGCAAACCGGTAAAATCGGCGATGGTAAAATCTTTGTCTTTGATGTGGCGCGTGTGGTGCGTATCCGTACCGGCGAAGAAGACGACGCAGCGATTTAATTGTTTGATATTAATTGTATGTCGGATGTCGCTTACGCTAATCCGACCTACGAAAAGCATTCCTACGGTGGATTAGCGCGAGCGACATCCACCGTGTTTTTTTGATTACATCACCTTATGCGGGCCAAAGCATTCGTAATTAATTCGGTCCTGCCCAACGCCCAACTTCACCAACTGCTCCGCCGCAAAACGCATAAAACTCACCGGGCCGCAAAGATAGAACTGCATATCTGGTGCACTGATTTTGCTTTCCAGGGTCAGTAAATCCATCAAACCTTCGCTATCAAATTTTGCCTGTGCACGGCAGCTTTCGGATGGTGTGCGATACCAGACGTGGCGCTCAAAGTGTGGCAACTGTTCACCCAGGTGATTCACTTCATCCGCAAATGCATGTACGTCACCATGTTCAGCCGCATGGAGCCAGTTCACCTGCGCGCTATGGTCATTTTTCGCCAGCGTATCGAGCATTGCCAGCATCGGCGTTTGGCCAACACCTGCTGAAATCAACGTAACCGGCGTTTGCGCGTTCACGTCCATAAAGAAATCACCAGCAGGTGCAGCCAGATGCACTTCATCGCCCACTTGCGCGTGATTGTGTAACCAGCTTGAAACCTGGCCTAAATCTTCGCGTTTCACCGCAATGCGATAGCTTTTGCCATCTGGCTTGCGGGTCAGTGAATATTGGCGAATCTCCTGATGCGGGAAGCCTTCAGGTTTGAGCCATACGCCAAGGTATTGGCCTGGTTGATAATCCGCGACCGGTTTAGCATCCACCGGTTCAAATTCAAAGCTGGTGATAAGTGCGCTCTGCGGCTCTTTTGCCACAATGCGGAAGGCACGAGTGCCTTCCCAGCCGCCATTTTTTGCCGCGTTATCCTGGTAGATTTCCGCTTCACGATTGATAAACACGCCCGCCAGCACGCCATACGCTTTGCCCCACGCATCCAATACTTCCTGGCCCGGGCTAAACATTTCATCCAGCGTTGCTAACAGGTGACCACCGACGATGTCGTACTGCTCCGGTTTAATCTGGAAACTGGTGTGTTTCTGCGCGATTTTTTCTACCGCTGGTAGTAACACCGCCAGATTTTCAATGTTAGTCGCGTAAGCACAGATGGCATTGAACAGCGCTTCACGCTGATCGCCATTGCGCTGGTTGCTCATATTGAAGATCTCTTTCAACTCAGGATTATGGCTGAACATGCGATCGTAAAAGTGCGCGGTAAGTTTTGGACCGGTTGCTGCAAGCAGGGGAATAGTCGATTTCACTGTAGCGATGGTTTGTGCATCAAGCATGGTGTTTCTCCATTTTTGGGCAGGTATTTTAAATGGTGTATTTTAAATGCATCTTATAAAACTCGCCGCCAAAATAAAAGTACTACATTGTAAATGGATACTTACTGAGTCGATTCGGCTCACAGAACGTGAAATTTCTGCATGTTGATAATGAATTAATATCCGCAGAAATAGCTTGCCACTTTTGGCTTCAAACCCTTGCTGGATGCCGAGCCAATCGTTTGCGTAAAAACCTCTGTCAAGACCTATCACCTGATACCAATTCGGTTTACACTGTTGCCCGTTGTTTGAGAGAGCCCTCAAAGCTGTTCGAATTTTTACTGTTAGCTGAGTCTGGAGATGCGAATGTTAAAACGTGAAATGAACATTGCCGATTACGATGCCGATTTATGGCAGGCCATGGAGCAAGAAAAAGTACGTCAGGAAGAGCACATTGAACTGATCGCCTCCGAAAACTACACCAGCCCGCGCGTGATGCAGGCTCAGGGTTCTCAGTTAACCAACAAATACGCTGAAGGCTACCCAGGCAAACGCTACTACGGCGGTTGCGAATACGTTGATGTGGTTGAACAACTGGCTATCGACCGTGCAAAAGAGCTGTTCGGCGCTGATTACGCTAACGTGCAACCGCACTCCGGTTCACAGGCTAACTTTGCGGTATATACCACTTTGCTGGAACCAGGCGACACCGTTCTGGGTATGAACCTGGCACACGGCGGCCACCTGACTCACGGCTCCCCGGTAAACTTCTCCGGCAAGCTGTACAACATCGTTCCTTATGGTATCGATGAAAGCGGTCATATCGACTACGCAGACCTGGAAAAACAAGCCAAAGAACACAAACCGAAAATGATCATCGGTGGTTTCTCTGCTTATTCCGGCGTAGTTGATTGGGCAAAAATGCGTGAAATCGCAGACATGGTTGATGCGAAACTGTTCGTGGACATGGCACACGTTGCGGGCCTGATTGCAGCGGGCGTTTACCCGAACCCGGTTCCACATGCGCACGTTGTTACAACCACTACGCACAAAACGCTGGCAGGCCCACGCGGTGGTTTAATCCTCGCGAAAGGCGGCAGCGAAGAGCTGTATAAGAAACTGAACTCCGCTGTATTCCCAGGCGCGCAGGGCGGCCCATTGATGCATGTCATCGCGGGTAAAGCTGTTGCACTGAAAGAAGCAATGGAACCTGAGTTCAAAACTTACCAGCAGCAAGTTGCTAAGAATGCAAAAGCAATGGTTTCTGTGTTCCTGGACCGCGGTTACAAAGTGGTTTCTGGCGGCACTGACAACCACCTGTTCCTGCTGGATCTGGTTGATAAAAACCTGACCGGTAAAGAAGCAGATGCTGCATTGGGTCGCGCGAATATCACCGTGAACAAAAACAGCGTGCCAAACGATCCGAAGAGCCCGTTTGTGACTTCTGGTATCCGTATCGGTACTCCAGCGGTAACTCGCCGTGGCTTCAACGAAGCTGATGTTCGCGAACTGGCTGGCTGGATGTGTGATGTGCTTGATAGCATCAACGACGAAGCGGTCATTGAGCGCACTAAGCAAAAAGTTCTCGATATCTGCGCCCGCTTGCCGGTTTACGCCTAATATCGTCTGACATTGAAACCCCGGCTTGCCGGGGTTTTTTTATTCCTGCTCGTTATTACATCTCATTTAACGCGACTTCTGCGTACAAATACCCAATCCCCATGACTTGCTGTGGTCTGCTTAATTGCCCAAAACAAATCTGTGTGGCATTCATCTTTAATGAGTCGCCGTGATCAAATGGATTGAATCCAATCTGCCTGTCGATAGTCGCAAGCCAGCTTTCACCAAATGCACAGCTTCTGCCATAAAACAAAATCTGATTGATATTCAGGATATTTAGGAAGTTGTACAGACTTAGCCCAATGGCGTTTGCGGCACTTTCGACCCAACGGCGTACCTGTTCATTACCATCGTGCCAGGCCGCAATAAGCTGTGTTGAGGTTATCGATTCAGGGTCGAGTTTAGGCGTTCCTGGTTGCGATTTTAACCAGATACGCGCTTGTTTTTTTAACGCTGAAAGCGATGCGACGGTTTCCAGACAGCCGTAGCGCCCGCAGTCACAGGCCATGCCATCAGGGTTTACAATGGTGTGGCCGATTTGCCCACTGCCATACAAACTGCCGCGATAAATCTGCCCGTTGATGACAAACGATGAACCTATCCCGTAATCGACATTTATCACGCAGAAATCCTGGCGATTTGCTGGGTTTTGCCACTTTTCTGCCAGCGCCAGCATCACACAGTCGTTATCGACTCTTACCGTTACACCAAGCTTTTCCTCCAGCAGATATTTAATTTCTACCGGCTCACGCCACGGAGCCTGTGGCATGGTTTGCGAAACCCCTGTCACAGGATCGACTTGCCCATGAATAGCCAGAGCGAGATTAATGACTTTTTTCGGCCAGATTTTGCGTTGTTTACGCCAGATGTTCTCAATAGCAGCCAGTAACGCCTGCGGTGTGGCGGCGTGCACATGGATACGTTCAAATTCTCCTTGTGGTGAAAGCTGTGCGTCGCACAGTTGGCTTTCAATACTGGTGGGGGTGACATTCATGCACAGAATGAAATCGCCATCAGGTGGAATTTGGTAACTGCCACTGTTAATGCCTCGGTTACTGAGGTTTTCGCTGGAGTGGCTCAGTTTGCCATCGCTCACCAACTCCTCAAGGATCTTACTCACCGCTGGAATGGACAGCCCGGTGTACTGCGCAAACTGCGATTTGCTTAGCCGCTTATGCTGCCAAACCAGTTTCATAATCGTCTGGCGATTAAGTTGGCGCACGCGTTGATTATTCAGCCCTGAATTATGCATTTCACTAAACCCCGTTAACTTTATTGTGTGAGCATTAAGCGCTCTAAGCCGTAATGAGTTCTCTACACTGCAAACATAACGTATTTCACTGTTATTTGTTTACTGGAGAGGCGAAATGTACGGAGCCGTTAGCGTCTGGCAAGAGACGATTGCTTTACCCACCTGGACTACCGGTGCGGAAGACCCGAATCCTATGTTTCTGGAGAACCGTGTCTATCAGGGATCTTCAGGTGCTGTTTATCCTTACGGTGTTATTGACACACTTACCGGCAATCGCGAGAGGCGTGAGTACAACGCGGTGTGGATTGAGAACGACTTTATCCGCGTAATGTTATTGCCTGAGCTGGGAGGCCGCATTCATCGTGCGTACGACAAAGTGATGGAGCGCGACTTTGTTTACTACAACGAAGTGGTGAAACCAGCTTTGGTTGGACTGGTCGGGCCGTGGATTTCCGGTGGTATCGAATTTAACTGGCCGCAGCATCATCGCCCAACTACTTTCATGCCGGTAGATGTGACTTTCCAGAAACATGACAACGGTGCACAAACCGTCTGGCTCGGTGAAGTTGAGCCAATGCGCGGCCTACAAGTGATGACCGGCTTTACGCTCTATCCAGAAAAAGCGCTGATTGAAATCACGGGGAAAGTATTCAATGGCAACGCTACACCGCGTCATTTCCTGTGGTGGGCGAACCCAGCGGTAAAAGGCGGTGATGATCACCAAAGCGTATTCCCACCGGATGTCACGGCGGTATTCGACCACGGCAAACGTGATGTTTCGGCTTTCCCAATGGCTCACGGTACTTACTACAAAGTTGATTACTCCGCTGGCGTCGATATCTCGCGCTACAAAAACATCCCGGTGCCCACGTCTTACATGGCAGATAAATCAGATTACGATTTTGTCGGCGCATACCATCACGGCGAGCAGGGCGGCTTGCTGCACATTGCCGACCACCATGTTTCACCGGGTAAGAAACAATGGTCATGGGGGAACTGTGATTTCGGCCAGGCGTGGGACCGTAATCTAACCGATGAAAATGGCCCGTATATTGAGTTGATGACCGGTGTGTTTACCGATAATCAGCCAGATTTCACCTGGATTGCCCCTTACGAAGAAAAAGTCTTCGTGCAGAACTTCCTGCCTTACAGCCAACTTGGCACGCTGCAAAACGCCAAC
>Ga0105251_10001228_pt1 | contig 22219 bp, 22 predicted proteins | sample KBSS64metaG_FD_80424 | JGI IMG/M metagenome (GOLD analysis project Ga0105251, IMG submission 80424) | Switchgrass rhizosphere microbial communities from Kellogg Biological Station, Michigan, USA - KBS S6-4 metaG | ecosystem: Host-associated > Plants > Roots > Rhizosphere > Soil | place...
ACCTGCTTTAAAAAGCAGGTTTTTCGAATGTGGTCGGCGAGAGAGGATTCGAACCTCCGACCCACTGGTCCCAAACCAGTTGCGCTACCAAGCTGCGCTACTCGCCGATGCGGGGCGCATCTTACTGCTGGCGGTTATAGGCGTCAATCACTTTTTCGCCCCGGCGTTTCAAGTGCTGATAAAAGCGCCATAATGCGCTGCGCCGGGGTTACGCAGCGTATTTTACTCAGGCTTTGGCGGTTTTCAACGCCGGCGACTGGGCGCGCAGGAACGGCAGCAGGAACAGCGCCGACAGGCAGGCGGCGATGGAAATCACCACGAAGAAGCCGTTCCAGTGCCACACCTCCATCACCCGGGCGATCGGGTAGCCGGACAGCGCCGCCCCCAGGTAAGCGAACAGGCCGACGAAACCGGTGGCCGTCCCGGCCGCATCTTTATGCGAGCATTCCGCCGCCGCCATGCCGATCAGCATCTGCGGGCCGAAGATAAAGAAGCCGATGGCGAAGAAGCAGGCGGCCTGCAGCAGGTAGCTGAAGCCCGGCATGATCCACAGCGCCGCAACCGACAGGAAGATGCCGATGGCGAAGATCAGGTTCATCGGGCCGCGGTTGCCGCGGAACAGCTTGTCGGAGCCCCAGCCGGCCACCAGAGAACCGATAAAGCCGCCCACCTCAAACAGCGAGATGGCCGAGTTGGCGGTCATCAGCGAGTAGCCTTTTTCCTGCGTCAGATACAGGTTGCCCCAGTCGTTGATCGCGGTGCGCACGATATACACCAGCACATAGGATACCGCCAGCAGCCAGATGTATTTGTTGGTCAGCACGTAGCGTTTGATGATTTGGCGGTTGGTCAGCCCCTGGCCTTCCGATTCCTGCACCAGCTCCATGGCGTCGTTGCGCCATTTGCCGACGCTCGGCAGCCCCATGGTGGACGGCTTGTCACGCAGGCGCCAGCACATCAGCAGGCCCAGCGCCACGCCGATGATGCCCGGGATGATCATGCCGTAGCGCCAGCTGAAATGCAGCGAGATAAAGCCCACCAGCAGCGGGATCAGCGCGCCGCCAAAATTGTGCGAGGTGTTCCAGACGGCCCACCAGCCGCCGCGTTCGGAGCGCGAGTACCAGCTGGTGAGGATTTTGGAGCACGGCGGCCAGCCCCACCCCTGGAAGAAGGCGTTGAGGATCCACAGCGTGCCCAGCATCAGCAGCGACGAACTGAGGCCGAAGAAGATATTCAGCACCCCGGTCATGATCAGGCCCAGCCCCATAAAATAGCGCGGGTTAGAGCGATCGCTGATCATGCCGGAGATAAACTTCGAGCAGCCGTAGGTGATGTAGAACAGCGTACCGAGAATACCGACGTCGGACATCGTCAGGCCCAGATCGCTCAGCATCGCCGGCATGATGAAGTTGAAGCTTTTACGCGTGAAGTAAAACGCGGCATAGCCGATGTACATCGTCCACATCAGTTGGATACGCCAGTATTTGTAGCTGGCGTCGATCTGTTTTTGATCGGTAACCTGCGGCGCATCCGGGCGGCTTTTAAGGAAAGACCACATGTGAAACCTCAGAGAATGAGAAAAGTGCCGCTATCATGCTGCGCGCGCGTGCCAATGGCTTACGCCGGATTCCCGGCGCGACTAGGACATTTTCCTAGTTTTGCCCTTCCGCCGGTGAAACTGTGGGTAAGATCACACTCAGGCAGGCGCCCTGCCCGGAGGTCAACCGCAGGCTGCCGCCCAGCGCGCTGATACGCTCTTGCATGCCGCGCAGGCCGTAGCCCGGCTCATGGGTGGCCAAATCGACGCCCACGCCGTTGTCGCGGATGGTCAGGGCAATCTGCGGCGGCCGGCCTTTGCGCTTGTCCAGCCGCGCATCCAGCTCAATCCGGCTGGCGCCGGCGTGGCGGCAGACGTTGGTCACCCCTTCCTGGCACACCCGGTACAGCGTGATCTTCAGCGTCTCGTCCAGCACCTCGTCCGGCACCCGCCACTGCATGCTGCTCACCAACGAAGCGTTCTGCGGCAGCGATTCGCGCAGCATCGCCGCCACCGCCGCCGACAGCGGCAGATTATTCAGCGCGGCCGGCCACAGCTGGGTCAGCACGTCGTGCACGCCGTCATAGACCCGCAGCGCCAGCGCGTCGATGGTCTCGGCGCAGCCCACCACCCGCGGCTCCGGCGCCAGGCGCTTCACGATGCTGGCCTGGGTGCGGATCACAGTAATGGTCTGGCCGACCTCATCGTGCAGCTCGCGCGCTACGCTGCGGCGAGTTTGCTCCTCCGCCGTCACCAGCGCGCGCGCCAGTTGGCGGTTCTCCGCCAAGCGCAGCCGCAGCTGCTGGTTGAGTTCGCGCTGCCGCTGAATGCCGGCGCCGAGCAGCAGGCCGGTCAGGCTCTGGGCCAGCAGCGAAAGCAGCAGATCGCGGTGCGAATCCGGCTGCGGCGGCTCGTTGGCCACCAGCACGACGCCGTTGAGCAGGGTCGCCAGCAGCGCGCCCTGCCAGCCGTAACGGTAGGACATGAAAACGATCGGGATAGCCAGGCAGAAAGGCGCAAAGCGGCGCAGCTCGGCGACGTTGACCTGCTGCTGCAGCCAGATGCTGAGCGCAAACAGCAGCAAATAGCTGGCCAGATGGCGCAGGCGCAGCGTCACCGGCTTATGGATCAGGCCCGGCTCCAGCGGCACCCAAATCTGGCGCGCCAGATAGTGCCACAACAACAGGCAGGTCGGCGCAATGGTGAACCCGCCCGCCAGGCCCAGCAGCAGCACCCGCGCGCCGTCGCCGCTCACCAGCTGCCACACCAGCGCCTGCAGCGCCGCCGCCACCGCCACCACCGCCCCCTGCAGCAGCGGCCAGCGCCATTCGCTGTCGCTTTGTTGGTGGCGCAACAGCCAGGGCGAAGCCAGCAGGCTGAGCAGCACCGTCAACGCCAGCACCGCCACGGAGGCCCACAGCGCCGGGCCGTAGCCGAACTGATCGGCCAGCAGCAGCATCAGCAGCAGGTCGGCCAACAGGATGCCCGGCCAGAAGCGGTGCGGGCTTTGCAGCAAAATGCCCATCCGCAGACCGAACGGGAACAGCAGCAGCGCCTGCCACGGCGGGTCGATCAGCGCGGTGCCGACACCCCACAGGCAAAAGGCGCTGGTGGCGTAGATGAAAAACAGCGCCAGCTGGGTGATCAGGCGCTGCATCACAGGCTGAGCACCCGCTTCGCCAGCTCGACGTTGTTATTGATGCCCAGTTTGGCGAACAGGTTGGCGCGATGCACGTGCACCGTCTTTGGCGACAGCCCCAACGCGGCGGCAATCTCCCGCACCTCCTGCCCTTGCGCCAGCAGCAGCGCGACCTCGCGTTCGCGGCGGGTCAGCGGATCCACCTTCACCCGCGCCAGCTGCTGGGCGATTTCCGGCATCAGGTACACGCCGCCGCAGGCGACGGTACGCACTGCGGTAATCAAATCTTCCGGCTTGCAGCGCTTGGAAAGAAAACCGCTGGCGCCGCGCTCCAGCGCCATTTCCACCAGCGCGGGGTTGTCATGCATCGACAGCATCACCACGCGGATGCCGGAAGGAATGTCCGCCAGCAGATCCAGCCCGCTGCCGTCCGGCATCGAAATATCGCAAATGCAGATCTCCGCCTCCAGCCCAGGCAAACCGGCGCGCGCCTGGGCCGCGCTGCTGAATTCGCCCACCACCTGGATGTCCGCTTCCAGCGACAGCAGCTGCACAAAGCCCGAACGCACAATGTCATGATCGTCAATAAACGCCACGCGCAGGGTCATGGAAATCTCCGGTCTGAGGGGGAAAGTGCGCAAGTATACCGCATGCACGCGCCGGATTAATTGATGGAGGGAATGTATTCGCGCGAATTGCCGGGCGTCGGGTACGCCCGGCAGGAGGAAAATTACAGCTTGTCCGGCGCCGCTTTATCCTGCGGGATATGGCACCAGTTGTTTTTGTCGACGATGCCGCCGTCCGGCGAGGTATAGCCGAGGCAACCGAGGATAGTGTCGAACAGCTCGACGTGACGGTGGGTCTTGCCGACGCGCTGCTGCGCCTGCAGCTGTTCAAAGGTGCTGAGGTGCTGCGGATCTTCCAGGAACTTGTCCGACGCCCACACCATCATTGGCACGCGGAACTGCTCAGCCGGCGCCATTTCGCGCGGCGTGCCGTGCAGGTGCGAGTTCTCGCCGATCGATTCGCCGTGGTCGGACGAATAGAACAGGATCGCCTTCTTATCGCGCACCTGGTCGATCACGTTGGCGATAAAGCTGTCGGTATACAGCACCGAGTTATCGAAGGCGTTAATCAACTGCTCCTTGGAGCAGAAGTCGTCCACCCCCATGCATTCCGGCTGATAGCGCGCATAGCTGCGCGGGTAGCGCTGGGAGTACAGGTAGTGCGAGCCTTTGGTATGCAGGATCACCAGATGCTTACCGCGCGGGTAGCGCGCCAGCGACTCCTTCATTTCGTCCACCAGCAGCATATCGTCGACGGATTTACCGTCGTTGCGCTTCTCGGAGGCGATCATCTCGCGGAACGAATAGTTGTCCACTTCGGTGTTGTTGTAGAACCACACCTCGCTCTGCATGGCGAACAGTTCAGAGGTGAAGCCCAAATCCTTCATCACCGCAAACACGTTTTGTTCTTTCAGCGTGCGCTGCGGGTTGTCGGCGGTACCGCCCTCGCGCACGAACATGCAGCGCAGCGACAGCTTGGTGGCGGTATCGCAGGATTCACCGCGGAACGCCACCAGGTTCTTCTCTTTCGACAGCCGCGGCGTGGTGTCGCGATCGTAACCCAGCATGCCCATGTGATCCCAACGCGTGGTCTCGCCGATGATGAACACTACGTAGGTGTCGTCGATATCCGCCGGCGGCACATAGGTGAAGCTCTTGCCCGGATCGAACATGTTGGCCTGATCCTGGCTCTCGTCGTAGCGGGTGTAGGCGAACAGCCCCAGCGCCGACAGCCAGTTGGACGGCAGATATGAGTGCGCCACCACGCCGCCGTAGCTCGGCAAATCGACGTTGGTGATTTTTTCCTGCGCGCTCTGCTCGTTGTCCAGCATGCGCAGCGGCAGCCAGACCAGCGCCACCACCGCCAGCAGCACCAGCAGCGGCTTCAGGCGGTGGCCGGGGGTTTTCAGCTGTTCAATCAGCGTGTAACGCAGGTTGTTCTTCCAGATAAACAGCAACGGCAAGGCGCTGACCACCGCCATCCACAGGAAGAAATGCAGGCCGATGACCTCTTTGGAGAGATCGATATCGGTGGTCATCACCGACACCACGATGCCGTAGCCGATCACCACGTTGAAGAACGTCATGTAATAGCTGGCGGCAACCGAAATCAGCACCAGCAGCGAGGCAACGATGCGATAAAACAGCCGGCCGCCCAGCGACACCAGCCGCATGATGAAGAAGGTGAACAGAACGATGGCGATAACCTCAGTTACCGCGGAAATAACCTTAATGCCCTGAATGCCGTGCGAAAATGAATCAAAACGACGATAAAAAACGGAAAGGTTCAAAAAGATGCCGATATAGATCGCTAACAATAACGATAAATTCTGCTGCGATAGCGATTTTACTTTGTTCATGTAACGCGGTGGCTCCGGGGACGGTGTAGCTGTTCTGAATCTGTCAGACATTTATTGCGGCTGCTGGTTCAGCCGAACGGCAATAAGCGTTATTTTGTGGGCAATAATCAAGAGAATTCTCACAAAATGGGCATTTTTTACCATTTTTTGTGAACTTCGGGCGAGGAGTATTGAAAATAAAATGGAGGGGCAGCCCTCCATTTTTTCCGGGGGATCGGCAAAAAACGTTATTTAACGTTGAGGGTGACGTCAATATTGCCGCGGGTAGCGTTGGAGTATGGGCACACCACGTGGGCTTTCTTCACCAGATCTTCCGCCACGCTGCGTTCGATGCCCGGCAGGCTGATGTCCAGCTGCACTTCGATACCGAAACCGTTAGGGATTTCGCCAATGCCGACGGTGCCGTCAATTTTGGCTTCGGCCGGGATTTTGACCTTTTCTTTCGCCGCGACAAACTTCAGCGCGCCGAGGAAGCAGGCCGAATAGCCGGCCGCGAACAGCTGCTCCGGGTTGGTGACTTCGCCACCGGCGCCGCCCATTTCTTTCGGCACGCCCAGTTTCACATCCAGCACGCCGTCGGATGAGGTCGCACGGCCGTCGCGGCCACCGATTGCCGTTGCATGAGCGCGGTAAACAACTTTTTCAATGGACATAGTTCATTCCTTCTTGCTGGTTGGAGGCATGGCGGCGGCTGCATTCATACAGCGCCGATCACAGGTTTATCTTTCGCGATTAAATCGCACACTACTTATATTCGCCACGTCTAATCAGTGTAGACCACCCGCGCCGATCTTGCGTCCGGCGCCGAGGGATCAAACCTGGTCGTTCAGGCTGCCGCGCAGTTTTTCCAGTTGCTGTTTGAGCGTGACTATCTCGTCCAGGCTGCAGTCGGTCGCGCAAATCACCGCTTCGGGCACCGCCTGCGCCTTTTCGCGCAGCGTGCGGCCGGCGGCCGTCAGCGCAATGATCACCTGCCGCTCGTCGGCGGTGCCGCGATAGCGCGTCAGCAGGCCGGCGGCTTCCAGCCGTTTCAGCAGCGGGGTGAGCGTGGCGGAGTCGAGGAACAGCCGCTCACCGATGTCTGACACTCTGAGTTCATCCCGCTCCCACAGCACCAGCATCACCAGATACTGCGGATAGGTCAGATCGAGCTGGCTCAGCAGCTTGCGATACACCTTATGCAGCGCCAGGTTGGCGGAGTACAGGGCAAAACACAGCTGCTGATCGAGCTGCAGCATGTTTTTCGCAATGGGTTGTTCGGCGCTTTTACTTTTCATATTCCGAATATAGGTAGTGCACGATGTAATCGCAAGCTATTTTTTAAACGCTGTGCTACATTTTTTCTATGCAGAGGATGCCACAGCAGGGTGCTGTGCGGAGGAAATGGATATGACAAGCACACTGGCGGAACGCGCGCGCCGCTACGCCACCAAGGCGCATGCGGCCATCGATCAGCGCCGCAAATACAGCAACGCGCCCTACATCGTCCACCCGCAGGCGGTAATGGAAATCGTCAGCAGCGTGCCGCACACCGAAGAGATGCTGGCCGCCGCCTGGCTGCACGACACGGTGGAAGACACGCCCACCACCCTCGGCGATATCGAAAGCCATTTCGGGCCGAAGGTGGCGGAACTGGTAGGGATGCTGACCAACGTCAGCAGCGCCGGCGACGGCAACCGCTACGAACGCAAGAACCGCGATCGGCGCCACAGCGCCAGCGCCTCGCCGCAGGCCAAAACTATCAAGCTGGCGGATCTTATCGACAACACCCGCTCGCTGCTGGAGTTCGACAGCCACTTCGCTCAGACCTACCTGATCGAAAAACAGCGGCTGCTGGAAGTGCTGACCGAAGGCGATCCGACTCTGTGGCGCCAGGCCAGCCACATCGTCGAACAGGGGCTGGCCAGGCTGCAACAGCCGCCGCATAACGTCCCGGCCAGCTGGTTCGAGCACGCCCGCCAGCGCTACCGGGAAAACGACGCGGCCTAGAAGGTCACCACGGTTTTCAGCGCCGTCACCCAGGCGTCCTGGGTTTCGCTGACCCCGGCCGGATGGTGCCAGTATTGCAAACCGGGCTGCAGCTGCAGCCACGGCGTGAGGTTAACGCGATAATACAGCTCCGCAGTCAGCGAACGGCCCGGCACCGGCCGGTAGTTTGGGTCGCCGTAGTCGCTGATGCCGTTGATCTGGTTGATATAGCGCTGGTTATCCCGATAGCTGTCGCTCAGCTTGACCACCGATACGCCCAACCCCAGCCAGTCGTCCGGCCGCGCGTCGAACGGGCCGCGATAGCGAATGCCGGTCGAGGTGGCCCAGTGCATATAGTTGCTGCGCCGATCCGCCAGCCCCAGGCTGTAGAACAGGCTCAGGCCGCGGTTGGCGTCATCGGCATGACGCGTCACCTGCTGGTTGAAACCGGAATACAGGAACCAGGTGCGGTTATGGCTGCGGTACCCTTGCGGATCGCCGGCCCCCGGCCCGCCGGACACCCCTTCATAGAGATCGCTCTGGCGCGCGTTGGTGAACAGCACGCCCAGGTTATACACCCCCGGCAGCTGGTTGACGGCGTGGGTTTTCAGCTCCAGCTCCATCGGCAACAGGAAGCCTTTGCTGCCCCTGGTAGACCCGCTCCAGGCATGGCTGCGGCTGGGCGCATCCGGGTTTTGCTCCATAATGCCGCCCTTCAGCGTCAGGCCGTCGGTCAGCTTGTACTGCAGCGTGGTACCCCAGTAATGCACGTTCCAGTTGTACCAGGTCATGGAGTTGGCGGACTTGCCGCCGCACAGCGTCAACGTCTGGAAATCGCAGGGGATGATCTGATCGAAATCCTGCACCTTGTTCATCATGCCGATGCGCCACTGCAGCCGGCGCTCGAGGAAGCTGCGGCTGAAGGTCAGCCAACCCAGGCGAGTGATCGACTGGCCGCCGTAGCTCTCCTGCGACAAATCGGTAAAGCCGACGCGCGGGTCTTGCAAGCGATCGCGGGTCAGGTTGTTGTCGTGGTTGCGGTTGACGATATTGCCCTCAATCGCCGCATCCGGAATGCCGGTCAGCGCCTGCAGATCCTGGCTGAAGGTCAGTGAGAACTGATCGATATACGAAGCCTGCTTGTCGTGGTTATAACCGCCGCCGGCGTTATACGACAGCTGGCTGAGGTAGCCGAGGTTGTAGTGAAAGCCGTGATCTTCCAGGATCGGCCGGATCCCCAACATATCGCCCAACAGCCCAGGCTGCGGCGGTTCGAAGCCGAGCGCCACCCCTTGCCATTTGGCGGTTGGTGCCTCGACGTCCTTGGCGGTTTGCAGCGTTTCGGCCTGCGCCTGGCCGCACAGCAGCGCGAGCGCCGCCAGGGTTAACGGATTAGGTATCGGGTATTTCATTATTATATTTCTCCGCACAATGGCTGATTGCGGGCAACAGCATTCCCTGGGGGAAATTCCCCATAATTTTCAGCAGTGGTTCAAGGTGATTGCCCGGCGCTTGCCGCCGGGCTGATTTATGCCAGTTAGCCTTTCTGTTTCAGGCTGTTGCCGTTGCTGTGGATCACATCGCGGTACCAATAGAAGCTCTTTTTGCGGCGGCGTTCCAGGCTGCCGTTGCCGGCGTCGTCGCGGTCGACATAAATAAAGCCGTAGCGCTTCGACATTTCGGCCTTCGAGGCGCTGACCAGATCGATAGGGCCCCAGCTGGTGTAGCCCATCACCTCGACGCCGTCGTCGATCGCCTCGGCCACCTGTACCAGATGGTCATTGAGGTAGTTGATGCGGTAGTCGTCGTTGATGCTGCCGTCGGCCTCGACGCGGTCCTTGGCGCCCAGGCCGTTTTCGACGATAAACAGCGGTTTCTGGTAGCGGTCATACAGCACGTTGAGCAGGTAGCGCAGCCCGATCGGATCGATTTGCCACCCCCATTCCGAGCTGGCCAGGTGCGGGTTCGGCACCATATCGAGAATGTTGCCGCGCGCCGTTTCGTACTGCTCCGGGTCGGCGGTGGCGCAGCCGCTCATGTAGTAGCTGAACGAGATGAAATCGATGGTTTCGCGCAGCGTTTGCCGATCTTCCTCGGTGATCGCCACCTGAATGCCGTTTTCACGGAAGAAGCGCTGCATGTAGGCCGGGTAATAACCGCGCGCCTGCACGTCGCCGAAGAACAGCCAGTCGCGGTTTTGCCGCTGGGTTTCCAGCAGATCTTCCGGCTTGCAGCTGAGCGGATACAGAATGCCACCCAGCAGCATGTTGCCGATTTTGCCCTGCGGCACGATCTCGTGGCAGGCCTTCACCGCTCTGGCGCTGGCCACCAGCTGATGGTGGATCGCCTGATAGACGGCGCTTTTGTCGCTGTCTGCCGGCAGGCCGACGCCGGTAAAGGGCGCGTGCAGCGACATGTTGATCTCGTTGAAGGTCAGCCAGTGTTTAACCTTGTGCTTATAGCGTTCGAACACGGTGCGCGCATAGCGCTCAAAGAAGCCGATGGTCGCGCGGCTGCCCCAGCCGCCGTATTTCTGCGTCAGACCATAGGGCATTTCGTAGTGTGACAGGGTGATCAGCGGCTGAATACCGTATTTCGCCATCTCGTCGAACAGCCGATCGTAAAACGCCAGCCCGGCTTCGTTTGGCGTTTCCTCGTCACCCTGCGGGAAAATGCGCGCCCAGGCGATCGAAGTGCGCAGGCATTTAAAGCCCATCTCGGCGAACAGCGCGATATCTTGCGGATAGCGATGATAAAAATCGATCGCCAGGTCCTTGATGCCGCTGTCGCCCTCATGGCGCGACGTAATGGCGCCGAAGATGCCCTGCGGCTGCAGATCGGAGGTCGATAAGCCTTTGCCATCGGTCAGATAAGCGCCTTCGACCTGGTTGGCCGCTACCGCGCCGCCCCACAGAAAATCGTGTGGAAATTTGCCGTTCATCGCTTGCTCCTCAGTTAACGTAATAAAGTCAGCAGCGGCGCCTGTTCCTGCACCGGAGACAGACCGCTGGTCAACACGTCGACGTAGTCATCGCTGTTGCTGATGATGATCGGCGTGGTGGTGTCATAGCCGGCGGCATGGATCGCCGCCTGGTCAAACTCAATCAGCAGATCGCCCGGCGCCACCCGGTCGCCGACCTGCACGTGGGCGGTAAAATGCAGTCCATCGAGCCGCACGGTATCGATGCCGACGTGGATCAGGATTTCCGCCCCGTCGTCCGATTCGATGCCGATGGCGTGTTTGGTTTTGAACAGCGACACCACGCTGCCCGCGGCCGGTGCCACCACCCGCCCCTGCTGCGGCGCTATCGCCACCCCTTTGCCCAGCAGGCCGCTGGCGAAGGTCGCATCCTTCACCTGCTCCAGCGGCACGATGTCGCCGGCGATCGGGCTGAGGATCTGTTCTTTACGGTTGAGCGGCTCGGCGCCGGCCGGTTCAGCCTCCGCCGGCTTCACGCCGAACAGATAGCTGGCCAGCGCGGCGAAGCAGAATGACAGCAGCGTGCCGCCGATCGCGCCCCATACCGTGGCGTCGAAGCCGCCGGCGGGTATGATCTGCGCAAAGGTGAACACGTTGACCAGCCCGAAGGAGTAGACCGAGGTATGGAAATAGCCGATCACCGCGCCGCCCAGCGCGCCGCCGACGCAGCCGAAGATAAACGGCCGCTTGTTCGGCAGCGTGACGCCGTAAACCGCCGGTTCGGTGATGCCGAAGATGCCGGCGCCAAGGGCCGAAGCGGACAGCGCCCGCAGCCTGGCGTCGCGGGTGCGCAGCATCACGCCCAGCGTGGCGCCCACCTGCCCCATCACCGCCGGCAGCAGCAGCGGCACCATGGTGTCGCGCCCCAGCACGCTCAGGTTGTTGATCATTAGCGGCACCAGCCCCCAGTGCAGGCCGAAGATCACGCACACCTGCCACATCGCGCCGATAAAGGCGCCGGCGACGATCGGGTTAAAGGCGTAGATACTTTGGTAGCCGTGCGCCAGCAGCTGGCTCAGCCAGGTCGCCGCCGGGCCGATCAGCAGGAAGGTCAGCGGCACGGTCACCACCAGACACAGCAGCGGGGTAATGAAATTGCGCACCGCGCTGTGGATCACCTTGTTAAACAGCGGCTCCAGGCGGCAGGACACCCAGGCGGCGAAAACGATCGGGATCACCGACGAGCTGTAGTTGATGAAGGTCAGCGGAATGCCGAAGAAATATTCGCGCGCCGCGCCCGGCTGCTGCGCGGCCTCGAACGCCGCCATCATCAGCGGATGGGTCAGTGCGCCGCCGATCGCCATGGTGACGAACGGGTTGCCGCCAAACTTTTTCCCGGCGGTATACCCGAGCATAATCGGGAAGAAATAGAACAGCGCATCGCTGGCGGCAAACAGCATTTTAAAGGTGCCGCCGCTTTCCAGCAGCCAGCCGCAGGCCAGGCTCAGCGCCAGCAGCCCCTTCAGCACCCCCGAGGCGGCCATCACCCCCAACAGCGGGGTAAAGATGCCGGAAACCACGTCGATAAAGCGGCTGAGCAGGTTCTCTTGCTTATCGTCCGCGTCGTCCGCCGCCGCGTCGCCCTCGCCCAGGCCGCCAACCTGATTGACCGCGCGGTACACCTCCGCCACGTGGTTGCCCACCACCACCTGAAACTGCCCGCCGCTCTCCACCACCATGATCACGCCGGGGTTTTTCTTCAGCGCCGCCGCATCGGCGCGGCGATCGTCGCGCAGCTTGAAGCGCAGGCGGGTGGCGCAGTGCACCAGGCTTTTTACGTTGTCGCGGCCACCGACGCCGGCCAAAATCTCACTGGCTAATGCTTCATATTTCATACGGTTATCCTTAAAATCCGCGTTCTGCCGATCCCACCCGGCGCTGGCCAAGCGCTGCGGCGGAATTCAGCGCAAAAAAAAACCTAAACCTCGCGGCCTCTGCCCCTTCGGGGAACAGAAACGCGAGGTTTAGGTTTTGCCTGCCGGAGCAGTAACAACCCTAAAGCGGCTGAGTTATGACGTTAACATCGGGCTTTTCACTGCGGCAAGGCTTTGCGCCGGCAAATTGCGGAACTGTGATCCGCCGGGCAAAACCGCCTTAGTGAGCAAAATAATGCAGCCCGCCGTCTACCGGGATCACCGCACCGGTGATATAGCGCGCGAGCGGGGAGCAAAGAAACGCCGCCAGATAGGCCATATCTTCCGGTTCGCCGAAGTAGCCGATCGGAATATGCTGCGCGATATAGGCCTGCCGCGCCGCTTCGGTCGGATACAGCCGTTCGCGGATCTGCTCGCTGTTGATGCGCCCCGGCTGCAGCGTATTGACGGTGATGCCCTGCACCGCCACGTCGCCGGCCAATCCTTTGGCCCACAGGTGCAGCGCCCCCTTGGCCGCGCTGGCGGCACTCAGGCTACGCGGCTCCATCGAGCCGCTGATGTTGATCACCCGCCCCCAGCCCTGCGCCTGCATGCGCGGCAGCAGCGCCTGCGTCAAGCGGCGCGCCGGGGTAAAGTTCAGGGCGAAGGCCGCATCCCAACCGCGATCGCCTTCGTCGAGCGCCGTTGGCTGAAAGGCGCCCACCGCGTTGATCAAGATATCAATCGTCCCCATCAGCCGCAGCGCCTGCGCCGCCAACCCGGCCAGCGCCGCAGCGTCGGTGATGTCCGCCGTTATCACCTGCGGCCGCACCGCGCCCTGCCGTTCAACTTCGTCCGCCAGCGCCTGCAGCCTGTCGCCGCGCCGCGCCGTCGCCACCACCCGCACGCCCTGAGCCGCCAGCACTCGCACCATGCCGGCGCCGATACCTTCGCTGGCGCCGGTCACCAGCGCGGTGCGTTGTTGAAGCTGTAAATTCATAAGATACCCTAATTGAATAATTCAGTTTTGCGGAAAGAATGTACGCATTGAATCACGGCGTGCACTGTGTGAATATTCCTTAAAATCGCATCGATACTGTGCAGGAATTCACTGATGTTCGACTGGCAGGATTTAAAACACTTTGTGGCGCTGGCGCGCACCGGTTCACTGTCGGCGGCGGCGCGGGAGCTGGGCTGCGATCACGCCACCGTCGGGCGGCGGGTGGCGGCGCTGGAACAGGCGCTCGGCCTGCGTTTGATCGTACGCCTGCCGCGCAGCACACCGTTGACCCAGGACGGGCACGCGATAGCCGGGTTGGCGGCTGAGATAGAGGCGCAAAGCCAGGCTATCGCCCGCCATGCGCGCAGCGCCGGCATAACGCCCCAGGCTGACGTACGCATCAGCGCGCCGCCGTCGATCGCCGCGTATATTCTCGCGCCGCGCATCGCCGAATTTAATCAGGCCTTCCCACAAATCGTCATGACGCTGGCGGGTGAATCCGCGCTCGCCGAGCTGGATCGCGGTGAAGCGGACATCGCCGTGCGCATGGTGCGCCCACAGCAGCCGGATTTGCTGGTGCGGCGCATCGGCATGATGCGTTACGGGCTGTACGCTGCGCCGCAGCACGCCGCGCTGCCGGAAGCGGCGCGGCGTTTTATCGCCTATGACCATCACTACCGGCACCAGCCGCATCAGCAATGGCTGCAGGCACTGTTGCTGGGGCGCCCGGTAGTGTTTCAGGCCAGCGACCTGTTTTCGCTGCAGCAGGCGGCGCGATCGGGGCTGGGTGCTGCCGTTTTGCCGACGTTCGTCGCCGATAACGACCCGCTGCTGGTGCCGCTGCCCACGGCTGTCGCCCCGCCGACGCGCGAGCTGTGGCTGGTCACCTATCCCGATTTGGCGCGCACCGCCGCCGTGCGCGCGGTAATGGGTTTTCTGGCGGAATCGCTCGAAAAACACTGCCCCTTGCCGGCGTAAAACATCAGTATTGCTAATTGAAATGCTGGACAAAAGTCACGGGGGGGATTATTACTGGTCGCCGGGTAATCTATTTTTAGGGACGGCAGCGAACATGACGTTACGTACGGAATTTGGACGGATTTTGATTACCGGCGCCGGCGGCCGGGTGGCCACGGCGTTTCGCCAGGCGGTAGGCGATCGCTACCTGCTGCGCCTGGCGGAGCGGGACCGCAGCCTGCTGCAGGCGCTGCAGCCCAACGACGAAGTCATCAGCTTCAACATCGCCGATCTCGACGCCTGCCGCGCGGCCTGCGCCGGTATCGATACCGTGCTGCACCTGGCGGCCGATCCCTCTCCCGACGCCGATTTTTGCGGCTCGCTGATGGACAATAACATCCTCGGCACCTTCAATATCTTCCGCGCGGCGAAAGACGCCGGCTGCAAACGCGTGGTGTTCGCCAGCAGCGCGCAGGCGGTGGAGGGTTACCCGTTGGATCAGCAGATCCGCCCGCAAGACGCGCCGAAGCCGAAAAACCTCTACGGCGCCAGCAAGGCGTTCGGCGAAGGCATCGCCGCCTATTTCGCCCATCAGGAAGGGCTTTCCGCGCTGGCGGTGCGCATCGCCAACTTCACCACCCTGGCGGCCGGCGAACGGCTCAGCGCCCGTGATATGAGCGCTTTCCTCAGCCACCGCGACGCCGCCGATCTGCTGGAGCGCTGCATTCGCGTCGAAGGCGTGCAGCACGCGGTGGTGCACGGCGTTTCCAACAACCGCTACAAGCGGCTATCGCTGGAGGAAACCAGCCGCCTGCTCGGCTACTACCCGCAGGACGACGCGTTCAGCATTCTCGGCTTCGAATAAGGCGGATTAGAGACGGGCGAGAGAACAACGCCGGGGAACCGGCGTTGATGGTGCCACTTTACGGTTTTTCGGCGATCTTGCGCAGGTATTCGTTATTTTTGAATGCAATAATGATCATCTCGAACGCCACGCGCACGAACACGCCGCCGATGACGATGCCAAACAGGCCGCGGAACACCTCGCCGTAAAACATCATGCCGATACCGCTGATCAACACCCCCAGCAGCGCCAGCCAATAAACGACGGTAATAATTTTCGGTGTCAGCATGGCGTCAAAGAAGAAAATATTCCTCATAATTACTCTTTCCTTAGGTCAGTATGTCATTATCCCAGAGGCTCCACGGCCGTGGCGGCCGTGTTGCGCACTATTAATCATAGCGAGTAACCTCGCGAATAGAATAGAAAAATCGGCTCACCGTTCGAGGAAGGTTAACCATGTTCAACCCAGTGGCACGTACCCTTTCCGCCGCCTTGCTGGCGCTGCTGCTGTGCAGCCAAAGCGCGCTGGCGCAGGAAACGCTGATCTTCGTGCGCCACGGCGAGAAGCCGGCCGATAACAGCGGGCAACTGACCTGCAAAGGGCTGAACCGGGCGCTGGCGCTGCCGGACGTGCTGTTGAAGCGCTACGGAAAACCCGACTTTATCTTCGCCGCCGGGCCAAAGGAGAATAAGCTCGGCAGCTCGCTGCGGGCGCTGTCGACCATCATGCCCACCGCGGTGCGCACCGGGTTGCCGATCGGCATTCAGTTCCATGCCGACGACGTGGCCGGGTTGCAGCAGGAATTGCTGAGCGATAAATACCAAAACTCACGCATTTTCATCGCCTGGGAGCACAAGAACCTCGACAAGGTGGTGAAGAGCATCGTGGCCGCACGCGGCGGCGACGCCAATCAGGTACCCGAATGGCCAGGCAGCGACTTCGACAGCATCTTCGTGGTGACGCTGGATCAGGGCAAAGTGGCCTTCAGGCAGGAGAGCGAGGGGCTGACGCAGCTGGCGGACAGCTGCCCGGGTGCAGGCTGAACGCGGCGATCCCAATCGCCGAAGAAAATATTTAAATACGCATAAACCCTGAGTTATTGAGCCCCTTCCTTTGGAACGGGGCTTTTAGCTATTTTCTTCCGTTGCGCACTTTACCGGCGCGCGCTTCAATGCTTAGCGCCAGCTCGCGGAACCCTCCCGCCAGGAAGCAGGCCTCCGCCAGCACGAACAGCGGGCCGATGATCAACCCAGCCAAATCGTCCATAAAAGCCGGCTTCCGGCCCTCCCAAAAATGCCCGATAAACTGAAAGATCCAGCCGATGACAAAGCCGCCGAGGCCGAGGGTTAACCACCACGCCGTCGATAACGACGCCGCCCAGGCGCCAAACCAGGCAAAGCACACCAGCAGCAGCGCCATGATCGAGCCAAGGCTGACCGACAGCCGCAGATAATAAATGGCTAAAACCACAACCACGGCCAGAGCCGGAGACAAAGGCAGCGCAAAATCCCCCAGCGACGGCCGGGAAAGCAGCACCAACAAGCTGATGACAATCATGGGTATGCCGATGAAATGCGTCACGATATTACGCGCATCGCGATGATAGGCGGCATACGCGGCAAGCCGTTCTTCCAGTTTTCTCATCCTGACCTCCGGTGCAATAACCGAATCTCTTTAATGCATTAAAGGTAGCCGATAATGATAATTCAGAATATTACGGCTCACCTGACGAGCCCCTTCCTGCTGAACTTGTAAGTAAGACTTACAGGTTGCCTTTTGTTCAAATTCGCCTTCTTCGTAGATCGCTTTGATGTACTGCGTAATCGCCTGGGAGTCACCTGATAAAGATTCGCGATGGTCGCCTGGGGCAGCCACAGCGTTTCTTGCTCAAAATCCGCTGCGGCAAAGCTGCTGGTGACGTTTAACGAGCGGGCTGGTCCGGGTTTGGCGCTGTTACCCATTTTGCGGGCCAGATTCCAATCCCTGCAACAAATCCCTGTAAATCCATCCAGGCTATATGACGGAAATAACACCGGCTGAAATGACAGTCTTTTTCATAATAAATATCCATATCGTTCATGTAATAGAACCCGCCCCCGTCATCGGGCACAGACGATATCGGGAGCGGCGTCATGCCGTTCCCGTTTCATTTTATTGCCCCCCTGCCCCCTCAGCAACGCGCTCACAGGTGAGCCTGGAGCCAGGCCCGCTGCGCCAGCAGCGCCTCGTCACGCCAGGGCGCGCGATACAGGTCGTAATGCCGGGCGCCCGGCACCCTGACCAGCGACCTGACCCCGGCCAGGGCATCGTAAACCTCACGCACCTCCGCGAGCGACGTCAGGTGGTCGTGCTCGCTCGTCACCAACAGGGCCGGCTGCTGTACCCCTCTGGCAAAGGGCGCAACCCGGTAATGGCATAGCTCGCGCAACGTCAGGTAAGGCATGCGGTTGACCACCCCCGGGCTGGGGCTGGCCCGCCTCTGCAGATGAAAAAACTGCCGCGACGCCCGGTCCTGTATCAGCCGGTTCACCGACACCCACAACTCCTCGCCGTCGATACGCCGGCGCAGGGCTCGCTCCTCCAGCCCCCGCAAAAAAACCTGACGCTCCTCGCCGGACATTCCCTGAGTGACCAGCACCCGGCCATTCAATATCGGCGACTGACTGACCACGCAGCGCACCTGCGGATTGCGATAGGCCACGCAAAGCGCGTGCCCCCCGCCCAGGCCGGTGCCCCACAGCCCGACCCGCCGCTCATCCAGAACCGGGTTATTGCATACCCAGCGCAGCACCACCCGGATATCCTCCTGCTGGCGCGCCACGGTCAGCCGCCCGCGCTCGCCGCTACTGCAGCCAAACCCCCGGTAGTCAAAGGTCACCGCCACAAAACCGTCACGGGCAAAGGCCTGCGCCACCTCCGGCAGCAACACCTCCTGTACTCCGCCGAAGCCATGGCACAACACAATCACCGGCGCCGGCCAACAGCAGGCCATCTCCCGCGTCTCCTGGCGGGTGTACACCCGCAACGCCAGCGCGTCCTCCAAAAACGGCAACCTCACGTGGCGGGTCACGACATTCATACGCACTCCTCCCTGACTCGGCGTCGCCAGGCCCAACCCGGCGACCGGTTGGCGCCTTAGGCTCCCGGCGCCGCTTTGCTGTTGTCTATCCTGAGCTCATACACCATGGTGGCGTTCGGCGGCACCTTCGGCGGGTAGCCGTCCTCGCCGTAGGCCAGCGCCGGCGGCACCACCATAGTCAGCGAACCGTGGTTCTTCAGGTGACCAATCGCCTCCCTGAACAACGGTGGGTAAGCGCTGAGCGGCTGGGACAACACGTTGCCACTCAGCGACATGTCCTGAATGACCGTGCCGTCCGTCAGCGCCTCCTTGACCACCACATCCACGATGTCGGCGTCGCGCAGCGGTGCATCACCGGCGTAATCCACCCGGTACCAGAACCCGGCCGGGGACTGCTTCACCCCTGTTTGCTTTTTAAAGTCCGCCACAAAGCTTTCGCCTTTCTTCTGCTGGCCGGCAATCGCCTTCGCGCGCGCCGTGTTCACCGCGGCTTCCGACTCGGCCAGCGCCCGGGTCAGCACATCCGTAGTCAGTTGGTATTGCCCGGCAAAGGCGTCCACCACCCCGGCCAGGACGGTCTGCCGCTCCATGTCTATCCCCCAGCCCTTGCGCTCATCGAGCATCGCCAGAATGTCGCGCCCCAGCGCGCCGCCGGCGGCATAGGCCTGCTGCCCTGCCGGTTTGCTCAACGTCTGGGGTTTTGCCAGCCACTTCGCCCTGCTCTGCAGCGCCGCCACGTCCACCTGCGCCTGATGCAGGGTCTGCGCCTGTTCGGCCAGCTGCGCTTCGGCCTTGCCGGCCTGTTCTTTCAGCGTGGTCTGCCGTTCTTGCAACGCGGTGTTCTCCAGACGCAGCGCCGATAACGTGGCCTCTTTCTGCTCGATCGCGACCTGCATATCCTGGGCCTTTTCTTCCAGCGCGGTTCGTTGCTCTTCTTTGGTGGATAACCGGGCGGTCAGAGCCGCCTTCTCTTTTTCCAGTCGGGCCGTGAGCGCCGCGGCGCGTTGTTCATCCGGCATGCCAGATGCCGCCTGACGCAGCCCGCTGACCAGCTTTTGCAACGGCGCCCAGTCGGCGGGGTTGGCTGCGGTCTGTGCAGGTGATTGCGCCGCCGTCAAGGCCTGCTGATGGCGGGCGGTTTCTGCCGCCAGCGACTGGCGCAGCGTGGCCAGTTCCTTTTCCTGACGCTGCAGCAGCGTCTGCTGTTTGGCCAGTTGCGCATCACGCGCTTGCAGGGCGCGGCGCAGAGTCGGGCTGTCCGACAAGGTAGCGGGCGCCGTCGCCGGCCGTGCAGTTTTCGGTAGCGCGGGGGTGACTGGCGTCTTTGCCGGCTTTTCCGGTACATCGGCGTGTTGCGTGTCGCGATACTGTTCAGCAAACTGCAGCAGAGCCGGAATACCTTCGTCCGCCTGCGCGCGCTCGGCGCCCCACAGCAGCGGGAGCACCAGAGCCAGACGCCGCAGCCGGCCCCTCAGCGTGGCCTGCGTCATTTAACCCGCTCCCCCATGTCGGCCAGCCCGGTCAGCAACGCCTGGCCGATGTTTGCGCACAGGCGCTTGACCTTGTAGCGATACAGCGCGTCCACGGCTTCCTGCGTGCCGCTGTTGGTCTGCGCACGCACGCTGGCATACTGGGCGGCGCCGCTCATCAGGCGACTGAACGCCTGCTGAAAGGTCTGCTGTTGTTTCGCGTCCACCGGTTTGAGCGCCGCCAGCTCTTTCTGGCACAGCGCCAGTTGCTCGGCTTCACGCGCGGCGAGCGATTGTTCCGGCGTCGGGTCAGACGCGGACTGAATGGCCACGGCCGGGCGTTTGGGGGCTTCGCAACCACTCAGCAACAGGCTGCCGCCCAGCAGGCACAGCAATACGGAACGGCAAAATACGGTGTGTGTTTTTGTCACGGTTAAGATCTCTCTATCTGATCCAGTCCACCGAGCCGCAGCCAGTGGTACAATTCGGCATTACGTCTGAACCCCAGCTTGCGCATCACCGCCCGTTTGTGCCCGCTGACGGTTTTGTGGCTGATGTTCAGGTACCGGGGCAGGTTCTTCGGTGCCAGCGCCCGGCTCATACAACGCATCACGTCCTGCTCGCGCGCGGTCAACGCCAGCGACGTGCAGCAGGGGCACAGCGCCGGTGGCACCGGGTTGTCCAACGCCTTCACCCCCTGTTCAACCAGCGACAGCAGCGCCTGAGGGCAGGCACGTCGCCACAGGCTGCCCTGCTCGCGCAGGCATCTGGTGGTCTTTTCGTCCTGCACCGCCCGCACGGCGATAAATACCGGCGCCACCGGCCTCCCTGGCACGCCATGCCGGCACAGCTGCAACGGCCAGCCCTTGCGCACTGAACAAAACACCAGGTCGGCACGGGCGGCCTGCTGCGCGTCGACAAAATGCACCCCTTGCCCCAGGCGCTGAAAATAGGTCAGCAAAATCTGCTGAACGCCCAGGGCAAAGAAGCGGTTCGCATCCTGGATACACACGGTGATGATTTTTTTCATGGGACCTCCTGGGTCGGTTGCGGCGTTGACGGAGCCGGCTTTCCCTAAGCGGTAAATCGGGCCGGCTGGCCTGCCCCCGGCACCTTCAGGCCGATAAATAAAACCCCTGGCGCCGGCATATTAATCGGCAGCGATAAACCGCCCTCCTGATTAATGAGGGAATAGCCCATCCCGCATGCAGTAATACTTACCGGGCAGAAGGTATTATCTTTTTAAAAATACCCGACATACCGAGCCGGCATTAATAGGGAAATATCCGTCGAACGTCCCTGCAACGCATAAACTCCGAATAAGCAGACACCCCGTGCCGCTTTAACGGTGAAAGTTAGCGACCGTAGTATTCGTTGGGTGCCCGTTCGAGCATACCGTGGGTGGAGTTATTTTTTATCGGTTTGCTACTTCCCCGGACGGCCATCAATTCGGGGACACGGCGATGACGATGGCGGCGGAATAATCCCCCTCGGCGGCTGATGCATCGACCGTCATGTCGGACTGAAGACGAACGGATGTGCCATTACTTATGGATGTCGAGATCCGGGTCGATACCCCTGGCGCCAGGGTGATGTCGGATGAGCCCACGACGTAGACGACAGGAGACGCGCCACATTCTACGAACCCTTCGATATATTTGGTGTCAGAAGCCCCAACAGACAGATCTCCGTGACGTATAGACGGAGGGAGTTCGACGGTGCAGTTGACCTCCGGCGGTGGCGTTCGCGCACATTTTCCTCCGTTGATTGCCGTGTTCGCGGACACGACACCAGTTGGTAGATATAAGGCCAGTTGGCCGGTATAAACCGGTATCCCGATAATCACACAAGCACTGACACCTTCACCCATTACGGCAAATATCCCGGACACATCGCATGTTGATCCCGGTTTGAGGTCCCAAGATTTTCTTTCGACGAAATCGCAGTTAGACAATTTTAACTGATTCCCGGGTATACCTCCGGAATAGAAGCAATTACTATCACCACACCACGCACCACGGACGACAGGTGGGTCAATAGAGTCCTTGGTGACGGTGGGTTCACCAATTTCTACCAGTTGCGTCGAGACAACAGAGTACAGGGCCGACTTTGTGCTGCTATATCCCTCAAACCGATACTCGGTAACTACCGGCCACAACACCGCCATGGCGGGGCTGGGCATGATTAAAAAACAACAGATCAGATACAGATAACCCGGCATATTCTACCCTTATTAATCCGGCAACCCCTCTATTTCTGGCGCAGTCAATCAATCGCCTTTAAATGATGGTTTGCCCAGTTTATCCATCGGGCCTCATAGGCACGCACCCGGCGTTCGGTCTCAGTCTTCGACAGTTTCCGACTTAGAGCTTGCTCATAAAGCCGCGCGCAATGTTCCCGATGGTTCTCTAATGCTCTCGGGGCTATTCGGGGCCCCAGCGGGGAATACCAGACACCCAGCCAGTCA
>Ga0105251_10001229_pt1 | contig 22205 bp, 13 predicted proteins | sample KBSS64metaG_FD_80424 | JGI IMG/M metagenome (GOLD analysis project Ga0105251, IMG submission 80424) | Switchgrass rhizosphere microbial communities from Kellogg Biological Station, Michigan, USA - KBS S6-4 metaG | ecosystem: Host-associated > Plants > Roots > Rhizosphere > Soil | place...
ACTTCACTTCCGAGGCTCGGTCGATCGAGCAGCCGTTGACGGCGGTGCCCACGAACGCCGGCGTATTGCCGGTGCAGTACGGGATCGGCACGAAGTTCGCCTGGGTCGGGCTGACATAGACCGCGCCGATCGAGCTGGGCGTCGCCGCGTCGTCGGTCACGTGCTCGTTGAAGTAGAACAGGCCGGCGACGTAGTCGATCGAGCCGACCGAGCCAACCGCTTGGAACTCCTGGCTGAACTGGCGCTGGTAGAGGTCGGCAAGGCTGTAGCGGCTGAAGGCGCAGGGCGCGGTCGAGGTGCACGACGGGCCATAGCTGACCAGCGGCGGACGGTGGGCGCCGCCCGAGTTGTCCCACTGCTGCACGTCCACGCCGCGCCAGGCGGTGATCGAACGCAGCTCGATCTCGGGCGAGACGGTCCAGCGCAGGTTGTTGGTGAAGCCGTGGCTCTTGTCGACGCTGGGCTGCTGCGGCACGCCGATGTCGGCGACTTTCATGCGGCTGTCGCCGTTGACGATGACGCCCGGCAGCAATTGCTTGACCGGCCCACCCGTCAGGTTCGTGTAGTTGACGCTGGGCAGCACGCAGTTGGGCGAGTTGGCGATCGGCCCGTTGACGCAGGTGTTCGGGTTGTAATTCAGCAGCTGGCTATAGAACGGCGTGTTCTTGTCTTCGGCGACGTCGTACGAGAAGTCGTTGGTGATGTCGGGCGTGATCTTCCAGCGCGCGGCGATGCGTACGCCCTGACGATCGTAGTAGTTCCAGCCGGTCTGGCCCGCGAGCGGGTTCTTGGTGGTCGCGTCCTGGTACTGCTTGATGCCGTCGATCTTGATGCTGAGGCCATGCCACTCGGGCAGGTTGAAGTGCGCGCCGAGGGTGTAGGCGCCGTAGTTGCCGTAGCTGCCGGTCACGCGGCCGCCGAACTCGCCGGTGGGCGCGGCGGACACGATCGAGAGCGCGCCGCCCTCGGTGTTGCGGCCGAACAGGGTGCCCTGCGGACCCTTGAGGACTTCGACGCGCTCGATGTCGAACAGCGCGGCGTTGAGGCCGTGCTGGCGGCCGAGGTAGACGCCGTCGATGTAGATGCCGACGCCCTGCTCACGCGCGGGCTGGTTGGCGTCGAGCGGCACGATGCCGCGAATGCCGATGGTGAGCGCGCTCTGGCGAGCCTCGAACGTGGCGATGCGCAGCGAGGGGACCGAGCCATCCGCGAGATCGTAGAGGCTCTGGACGTGGCGGTCCTTGAGCGCTTCCTGGTTGACCACCGAGATCGAGATCGGGGTGGACTGGAGGTTGGTCTCGCGCTTGGTGGCGGTGACGACGATCTCCTGCAGCCCGCCGGTGTCGGCGGTCGGTGCAGTGGTGTCGGCGCCGGCTCCCGCCGTGTCGCCCGGAGTGGCTTGCGCCAGCGCCGGCGTGGCCGAAAGAGCCAGCGAAGCGCCGCCGATCATCAGCCACGAACGGAAGGACGTGGAGCGGTTCATCGTAAATACCCCCTGGAATGGTCTACCTGGCAGGCATTCGTGCCCGCTGCTGGCGCGGCCTCTAGAGGGGCGTGATGACAGTTTGTTGGCGGATATATGACGGTTGTGTGTCGCCCTGCAGAGTGGGGCTTAACGGCCACACCTTCCCCCGTCTCGCGGTCCTTTGGGCGGTCGCAAGGGCGACCTTTAAGCCTTTGAGTAGACAGCCTTGGGGAAATACCTAGGTGTGTCGGTTAAGGTTGAAACACCAGCCTTGGGCATAATCGCTTCACCACGAGATTCGGAAAAAAACTCCATGCGAGCAAATCGGTGCAGCGCCATTTTCAGCGCCGCGATCATGACGGTGGCGGCGGGATTGCCGCTGCCGGCAGCAGCCCAGGCGATGGCGCCTGTCGACCCCGCCGGGAGCGGCCCGGTCGTGGCCGCACTGGGATGGATTCAAGGGACATTATTAGGTAATGTGGCGACGGCGGTGGCCGTGATGGCCGTGGCCGCGGTGGGGTTCATGATGTTGAGCGGCCGATTGAATTGGCGCTTCGGTGCGACCGTGATCGTCGGCTGCTTCGTGTTGTTCGGCGCTGGCGCGATCGTCTCGGGCATCCAGTCCGCCGCGGTGGGCGGCTGATGGCGGGCCAAGGCTCTCTGGCGCGCTACCCCGTCCATCGCGCGCTTACCCGACCGCAGATGTTCGCAGGCGTCACCTACAGCTACTTCATCATCAACGCCGCGGTGACGACCGAGGTGTTCCTCATCACCAAGAGCTTCTGGGCGCTGCCCGCGGCCCTGGCGATGCACACCGTCGGCTATCTGGCATGCCTGCGCGAGCCGCGCGTGTTCGACTTGTGGATCGCGAAGGTCAGCAAGTGCCCGCGCGTGCCCAACTGGAGCCGCTGGGGCTGCAACAGCTACGCGCCCTGAATGGCACAGGGGCGCGGCGACAAGGACGAGACAATGGGCAAGCAACCGCCAAAGCAGCTGAGGGCCTGGGGCAGGAAGGAAGCCATGGCGGGCGACCGGCTGCCGTACTTGCGCCTGCTCGACGAGAACGTCGTGCTGCTGCGCGACGGATCGGTGATGCTCTCGCTGATGGTGCCCGGCTTCGCCTTCGAGACCGCCGATACCGACGAGCTCAACGCCCATGCCGCGACTCGCGAGGTGCTGCTGCGCTCCTCGCTCGACGCGCGCTTCGTGCTCTATCATCACGTCATCCGCCGCCGGGTCGAGATCGAGCTGGAGAGCCAGTTCGCCGATCCGTTGACGGCGCATATCGATGCGCGCTGGCGGCAGCGGACCAGCTCTGGCGCGCTGTTCGTCAACGACCAGTTCGTCACGCTGGTGCGCCGCCCGGCGCGCGGCAAGGCGGGCTGGCCGGACAAGCTGGCGCGGATGATGAAGCGCAAGGGTGCGGATACGGTCGGGGCCGATGCCGCCGATGTGCGGGCCTTGCGCGCGGCGGCAAGCGCGATGACCGCCTCGCTCGGCGCCTACGGAGCGAGGCTGCTGGGTGACTACGACAGCCCTGCCGGCCGCTGCTCGGAAGTGCTCGAATTGCTGAGCGCGCTTTACAACGGCGAGATGCGCCCGGTGCGCCGTCCCGCCGAGGATGCCGATGTCGGCCACATGCTGCCCTACCGCCGGGTCAGCTTCGGGCTCGATGCGATGGAACTGCGCGGGGCCAACGGCGTGACGTTCGGCTCGCTGGTCAGCCTGAAGGACTATCCGGACTCGACGGCGCCCGGCCTCACCGATCCGCTGCTGCGTTTGCCGTGCGAGCTGGTGCTGACCGAGACGTACGCGCCGTCCGACCGCCAGATCGCGCGCGAGCGGATCGACCTGGCGCTGCGTCGCCTCAAGTCCGCCGACGAGGAGGCGATGGCCGAGCGGCGCGAGATGGCCAGCGCCCGCGATGCCCTGGGAACCGGTGCGGTCGGCTTCGGCGATCATCACCTCTCGGTCCTCGTCCGTGCGCCGAACCTCGAGGTGCTGGACGAGGCGACGGCGCTCTGCGCGGCGGCGCTGGCCGACGCCGGCGCGGTGGCGGTGCGCGAGGACGTCAACCTCGAGCCCGGCTTCTGGGGGCAGATGCCCGGCAACGAGGCGCTGATCGTGCGCCGCGCGCTGATCTCCAGCGCCAACATGGCCTGCTTCGGCAGCTTGCACGGGTTCGCCATGGGCCAGGCGAGCGGCAATCACTGGGGCGAGGCGGTGACGCTGCTCGCCACGACCAGCCAGACGCCGTTCTTCTTCAATTTCCATCAGGGCGACCTGGGCAACTTCACCGTGATCGGCCCCTCGGGCTCGGGCAAGACGGTGGTGATGAACTTCCTCGCCGCGCAGGCGCAGAAGTTCGATCCGCGCACGATCCTGTTCGACAAGGATCGCGGCGCCGAAGTGTTCGTGCGGGGCATCGGCGGCACTTACAGTCGCATCGCCGCCGGGCACCCCACCGGGTTCAACCCGCTGGCGCTGCCCGACACGGCGGTGAACCGCGCCTTCCTGCGCGACTGGCTGGGCGTACTGCTGGACGCCAAGGGACCGGAAGAGCTGGCGACGATCGCCGGCGCGGTGGACGCGGCCTACCACAACGACCCCGCGCTGCGCCGCTTGTCTCACTTCCGCGAACTGCTGGCCGGCTCCCGCCGCCCCGAGCCGGGCGACCTCGCGTCTCGCCTGGATGCCTGGATTGCCAATGGCCCCAATGGCGGCGGCGAGCATGGCTGGCTGTTCGACAATGCGATCGACCGGCTCGACATGTCCGCGCGCAAGCTCGGCTTCGACATGACGGCGCTGCTGGAAAGCCCGCGGCTGCGCACGCCGACGATGATGTACTTGTTCCACCGCATCGAGGAGCGGCTCGACGGCGAGCCGACGATGATCCTGATCGACGAGGGTTGGAAGGCGCTCGACGACGAGGTCTTCGCCGCGCGCATCCGCGACTGGCTCAAGACCTTGCGCAAGCGCAACGCGCTGGTCGGCTTCGCCACGCAATCGGCGCGCGACGCGCTCGACAGCCGCATCGCCACCGCGCTGGTCGAGCAGACCGCGACGATGCTGTTCATGCCCAACGCCCGCGCCCGGGCCGAGGACTACTGCGACGGTTTCGGCCTCACCGCGCACGAACTCGACGTCATTCGCACGCTGCCGGCGCACTCGCGCTGCTTCCTGATCCGCCAGTCGGACGCCTCGGTGGTGGTGCGGCTCGACTTGTCGGGCATGCCCGAAGTGTTGACGGTCCTCTCCGGGCGCGAGAGCACGGTGCGCAAGCTCGATGGCTTGCGCGAACGCTACGGCGATGCGCCCGAGGCGTGGTTCGCGCCGCTCACCGGCATGGAGTGGCCTGGTGGCGACTGGGCGGATGGCGACGAGCCGCCGCTCTGGACCGAGGCGGCGGAGTAAGCGGCATGAGCATGTGCGAACAGCTCACTCAAGCGGCGTCCGGCGGCGTCGCCCCGGCCTTGCGCGCGGTCGACTGCGTGGCGGGCGAGATGACTGGCGCGGCGTTCGGCCGTCTGTTCGGCGCGGGCGGGGCGATGGCACCGGCGCTGATCATCCTGCTGACCCTTTATATTGCCTTCTTCGCCATCTCGCTGCTGACCGGGCGTTCGAGCCTCGGCATCTCGGCACTGACGCCGCGCATGCTGACGCTGGGCCTGGTGCTGACGTTCGCCACCAGCTGGATCGCGTACCAGAGCGTGGTGTGGAACCTCGCGGTCGGCGGTCCGGACTGGATCGCGAGCACGCTGATGGGCGCCAAGGGCTCGGCCACCGAGCTGTTCGGCAACCGCATCGATGTGGTGTTCAACGTCATCGCCGAGCGTGCGGGCGGCTCCACGCCGGTGCAGGCCGCGGCGGGCGCGCAGGCGACGGCCGCGAGCGGAGGTCAGTCGGGCCAGGGGCTGTTCTCGCCGGAGAGCGTGCTGTGGCTGGGCGCGCTGTTGCTGCTGCTCGGCACCGTGGGCGTGCTGTTGACGGCGCGGATCGCGCTGGCCGTGCTGATGGCGTTGGGACCGATCTTCGTCGTCATGGCGCTGTTTTCCGGTACGCGGGGGCTGACCGCCGGTTGGCTGCGCGGGGTGGTGCTGACCGCGCTGACTCCGCTGTTCGTGGTGCTCGCCGGCAGCATCACGCTGGAACTCCTGGTGCCGATCGTGCGGACCCTGACGATGGACCTTAACGAGATCGACGGCCGCGCCGCGATGGCGCTGTTCGTGGTCGCCGCGGTGCACATGGCGCTGATGGTGATGGTGCTCAAGGTCGCCGGCACGATGGTCTCGGGTTGGCAGGTCTTCGGCCTCGCGAGCGGCAAGGCGGCGATCCGCGACGGCGCCCAGCCGACCACGGGCATGCCCGCGCCGTTGACGTATGGCGCAGCCGCCGAACCAGGGCTTGCGGGTGGCAGCCGTCGCAGCGCTTTGGCCGCCGCGATCGGCGCGCAGCCGCTCGAAGTCACTCGCTCCGGCGACGGCCTTGCCCGCTCGGGCGAGCGCCGTGCTGCGATCACCCATGTCAGCGGCGGCGGCCTTGCGCCGATCGCTCCGGACGGCGTCTCGCGCGCCCGGGGCATCGGCAGCCGCTTCCGCTCCGCCTCGAACGACACGGGACGACGCATGACGTCCATCCCGTCCAAGGAGATGATCCGATGAACCGCGGCTTCCTGCTCGCCGCCGCCACTGCCGGAGCGCTCATCGCGCAAGGCCCGGCGCGCGCCGACGAGCGCATCCAGACGCATCCTTACGCCGGCAACGAAGTGGTGCGCATCGATGGACGCACCGGCGTCCAGGCGACCATCCAGTTCGCCGAGGGCGAGGCGATCGAGAACGTCGCCATCGGCGATTCGCAGACCTGGCAGGTCACGCCCAACAAGCGCGCCGACCTGCTGTTCGTGAAGCCCGTCACCGCCGGCGCGCGCACCAACATGACGGTGGTGACCGACCGGCGCACCTACTTCTTCGATCTCGTGGCCTCGCCGCGCGCCAAGCCGATCTACCTGCTGCGCTTCACCTACAAGGACGCGCCGAAGAAGGAGGCGGCACCGGCCGCTGCCGCGCTCGCCGCGCTGAACCCTGCCGAGCAAGCAGTCGTCGCCGGTGCGCCCGACGCGCTGCCGGCCGACCCGGCGATGCTCAACTTTGCCTGGAACCCCAAGGGCGACGCCCGGGTGCTGCCCGCGCGGGTCTACGACGACGGCAACGCCACTTACCTGCTGTGGAGCGAGAAGAGCCAGGTGCCCGCGATCCTGACGCTGAACGAGAGGGGCGAGGAAGGGCCGATCAATTACGCCGTGCGCGGCCGCACGATCGTGATCGACGAAGTGCCCCGCGTGCTCCTGCTGCGCTCGGGCAAGTCGAGCGCCACGCTGGTCAACGCGCGGCCCGCCGCAGTGGCGACCGTCCCGGCAAGCGCACCGGCAGGCGCACCGGCCGATGCCGCCGCCGCTCCGGCCCGCGTGGCGCCCGCTTCGGTCGCCGCCGCCACCCCCATGCCCGCTCGGGAGAACTGATCGATGGCCCCCAACTCCGCCTTGCGCGAACGCCTCGCCCCCGCCGACGCCGCCGATCCGCGCGAGCAGACGGGCGCCGAGGTCATCGACCTTGCCACCCGGCAGGTCTTGCCCGCCGTCAGCCAGCGCAAGCGCGGCGACGGGCTGGGCCTTGCCGCCGGGATCGCCGTCGTGGCGGGACTCGGCGCGCTGACCTTGTGGGCTATGGATTCGGGCCGCCGGACTTCCGAGCAGCCCGCCGGGACCGCTGCCGTCGCGCCTGCGGCGATGCCGGTCGTGCCGCCCGCGGCGATCACCCCGGTGCCGGCCACAGCGATTGCGCCGGCGCCTCAGCCGGCGCCGGGGCCGCAGCCGGTGCTCGCGCTCAATCCGGCAACCAACCCGCAGGCGAACGTCAATCCCTACGCCAGCCCCACGGTGGTCTTCGACGTCGGTGCCGCCACCGCGCCCGCGCTGGCTCCTGGCGGCAAGCCCGAGTTCAAGGCCGGCAATGCCAACGAGGACTTCGCCGCGCGTCTGGGCGGGCTTGGTGGCTCCTCCGCCGAAGCTTCGCGCAGCTTCGATCCGGCGACGACGGTCACGCAAGGCACGCTCATTCCGGCCGTGCTGGAGACCGCGATCGACACCGACGTGCCCGGCTTCGTGCGCGCGATCGTCAGCACCGACGTGCGCAGCTTCGATGGCAGGACCGTGCTGGTGCCGCGCTCCTCGCGCCTGATCGGCCAGTACAAGAGCGGCCTCACCGCCGGCCAGAAGCGCGCCTACGTGATCTGGACAAGGCTGATCCGCCCCGATGGCGTTTCGGTCGATCTTGGGTCCCCCGCGATCGCGTTCGGCGGCGAGACGGGGCTGGAAGGCAAGGTCAACAGCCACTTCTTCGAGCGCTTCGGCTCGGCGATGCTGCTCTCCGTCGTTGGCGGGCTGACGAACCTCGTCGGCAGCGGTTCCTCGGTGGTGGTCGGCGGCGGGCAGTCGGCGGCGGCGACGGCGGTGCAGCAGGGCGGGCAGGTCGGCCCGACGATCCGCGTCCGCCAGGGCGAGCCGATCCGCGTGTTCACCGCGAAGGATCTCGATTTCTCGAAGGTGAAGTGAGCGTGGCCGACGTGCACTCGCTGCCGGGTCGGGCCGAACCGGCGTCCGCGGCCTCGCGCAGCGTCTACCTCGACGCCTACCTCGCGCCCTTGCGGCCCTGGCTCGAGCGCGAGAGCGTGACCGAGATCCTGGTCAACCGCCCGGGCGAGATCTGGGTCGAGGATGCCGACATCGGCGGCATGAGCCGGGTCTCGCTGCCGGCGATGGACAACCAGCTGCTGCAGCGCCTGGCCGAGCAAGTCGCGCGCATCAGCCACCAGGGGATCAACCGCGAGCATCCGCTGCTTTCGGCCACGTTGCCGGCGATCGGAGGCCAGGAGAACCGGGGCCAGGAAAATCGGGGCCAAAGTGGTGCGCGCATCCAGCTCGTTGGGCCGCCGGCGACGCGCGGCGACTGGGCGATGGCGATCCGTCGCCACCGCCTCCTCGACCTGCCGCTCGACGCCTACGATCGCGGCCCGCTCGTGCCGTCCGCCGAGGCGCCGGCACCCGATCCCTTCGCCGAGCCGATCTCCTACTTGCGCGATGCGATCCGGCGGCGGCGCACGATCCTGATCTCCGGCGGCACCTCGACCGGCAAGACCACCTTCCTCAACGCCATGCTACGCGAGATTCCCGTACACGAGCGTGTCGTGCTGGTGGAAGATACGCCCGAGCTGCGGCTGCCCGGCGCCAACGGCGTGGGCCTGATCGCGGTGAAGGGAGAGCTGGGCGAAGCGAAAGTCTCCGCCAACGACTTGCTCCAGGCCGCGCTGCGCCTGCGCCCCGACCGCATCGTGCTGGGCGAGCTGCGCGGCGGCGAGACGGTGAGCTTCCTGCGCGCGATCAACACCGGCCATCCCGGCTCGTTCTCGACCGTCCACGCCAATACTCCGCGCGGCGCGCTCGAGCAGATCGCGCTGATGAGCATGCAGACCGGCATCGGCCTGACCCGCAGCGAGACCCTGGAGTACGCCGCCTCGGTGATCGACGTCGTCGTCCAGCTCGACCGCGAGGGCGGCAAACGCGGCATCGCCATGATCGCGGAGAGCCGCGAACTGGTGGGTTGAGCGGAATTTTTGCACGCCATTTCGATTGGGCGTTACGCAATGCTCATATCATGGCATCGTCGAACACGATGACTTTGCAAAGCAATCTACCGACTATTGGCCGTCGGCAGCTACTCGGCGGCGTTACCGCCATTGTTGCTTCGGACACTTCCGCAACGCACGCTGCTACGCTCGTTCATCCCCCAGCATCGGTTGCGCAAGTGCCCGATCGAGCGAGCTTGGTAGCTTTCCAAGGTGAACTGGGTCAGGCGGTGCTGCTTGAGGAGCGCGGTCGAAGTGGTCTGTTTGTGTTGCGGGACGGCAGAGCTCCAGTGGGTGATGAGCTGGAAGGACTGTCGATCCAATCCGGGCAAGGAGTTCGGCACTGGGAGAGGCAGTGGGACGGAGTCAATGCTAAACCGGAATGGTTTGGAGCTAAGGCGAATGTCAACTCAAGCCTTCAGGCGAAAGTCAATCGGATAGCTATCCAAGCTTGCTTTGCATTGTGCCCTAGAACTGTCTTTGAAGCCGGGACATACTTCATCGACTCGACCTTGCAGTTCAACACCAGCTTTCGGCAGGCGATCGGTGTGGGGCCGAGCTGGGATGGAGCAATGAGCGGCACGCGGATCATCTCTAAGGACAACTCTCGCGATGCGGTGTTGATCGGCACCTACGGCCCACAGCATGGCGCCAATGACATGGAGTTTGAGAATCTTCTGGCTGGATGGGAGCTGCCCCGAGCTCCAAGGGGTACGGCTCTTGGCACTCCTGTTGCTTGGCATGTTGAGCATAACACAAGTTGCCAGCTTAGAAAGTTGTCAGCTTACAACGTCACTATAGGATTCTTCTTTTACGCGACGGTTTACTGCAAAGTCATAAGCTGTCGCGTTTATCGCGATGCGTTGTTTGGAGGTCGAAATGATTTCTTTATAGGGATGTGGGTGCGTGGTCTTCCTGCTTCTAGCGGCTTTGCCGGTGGTAACGCTTCATTATATGTAAAGCAGTTTTCCGCGGCGTTAGCCCGGCCCGGCGCGGGCTTCATGCCACTGCTCAGCGCGACGGGTATACTCGCAGATGGTGACTTTGCCGACCTCTACCTCGAAGAAATTGAGACTGCCGCTGTAGCATTCCCCATTGTGATTGATGGCGAGGGGGGGCGCAATGGAGGGGGCAATGGCGACCTGCACATCCGCAACGTTGTGCTCGATCAAATCATCGGCGACGGTATTACGGTGCGCAACACCAACGAACTGACGAAAGTCCAGATCAATGGCGGCTACATCCAGGTCGTCGATAGCCAGCGGCGCAACAAGGGCTTGTGGTTTCAGAACGGCGGGGGGCAGATCACAGTTGCCAACTTGCAGATCACGGGAGAAGACAACAGCAAGACTTCAATCGGCATCTACCTGAAAGACCGACCGAATGTGGCCATTTCCGACACCGTAATCGTCGAGAATATAGCGTTTCCGATAACGGCGGAGAAGAGCTGCCCTCGCTTGTCACTTGCATGCACGATCAACTCCGGACGGTTGCCACCGGCGAACCATGCAGCAATGACAGTCGATGGCGCCAGCCAGTCGGTGCTTCGACCGAAAATCACGGGCAAACCAGGTGCCTGGACGGCCGGAATCGAGCTGCTGGGCGCCGCGCACGATCGTGTCGCCATCGAGCCGACCATGGTCGATCCGGCCTCGGTCTCGCCGGGGCGCAAGGTGGTGGTGAACGGCAAGCCGATCGGCGCCAGCGGTTACTACAGCTCGGCCGGCGATCGCAGCCGCGAAGGCACCGGCATCAGCATCACCGGCATCGTCGGCTGACGCCTCAGGCGTCGGCGACGACTTTGACGTGCCACGCGCAGCCGAGCCACTCGGCCAGCGTGCGCAAGTCCTTGCCGATGGCGTTGCTGTAGAGCGCCTGGAGCGGCTCCTCCAGCGCGAGCACCAGCTCGCCCTCTTCGATCCGGAGTGCGGTGCGGGCCAGGGCCTCGTCGGCGCAGCCGGTGAGGCGCCGGCACAGGCGGATGGCGAGGCCCCAGCCGATCGCCTCGCGCAAGTCGCCTGCCGTCGCGAGCCGGGCGAATTCGGGCGGCACTTGCGTCAGCCCGGAGTTGGCGAAGACGGTCATCGCCATCATCGCGCGGCCGCGTGCGTTGAGGCCGAGCCAACGCTTGCGCAGCGCCCAGCTCATCGCCTGCTCGGCCCGCATGTTCGGTTCCGAGCGCATCGCGGCAAGCGCCAGCATCGTCGAGGCGATGCGCAAGTTGCCGTTGCCCGGCGCGTCGGCGCAGACCGCCTCGGTCCAGCGCGCCACGGCCGCCGCGTGCTCGGCATGGACCAGCGAGGTTGCGACGAAGGCGGAGACGCCCGCCAGCATGGGATCCTGCGCGCGGGTCTCCGGGTCGAGCTGCGCGAACAGCAGCCCCTCGCGCAGGCCCCACGAGGAGAAGACGATGCGCGATGGGCCGATCCGCTCGATGAGCTCGCCCAGAAGCGCCGCCGCATCGGGCAGGCTGGCGAGGCGCGCGGTGGAGATACGCGGGTCGGCGCGCTCGGGCCTGCCCTTCTCGAACTGGCGGCACAGCCGCAGCGCGTCGGCCGGCTCCAGCTCGAAGTCGTGCGGATCGTCGAGCGGCCAGGCGATCTCATGCATGGCCTGCAGCGCCAGCGCGCGCCACGAGCCGCCGACGATGTAGAGCGGCAGCCCCGCGCCCGAGTTCCAGCCCGCCCTGGCCAGCCCCTCGCGCACGGTCGCCGCGAACTTCGCCGGACCGGGCGCGCGCAATTCGGGCAGGCGCAAGCTGCCGTAGGGCAGGGTAATGCCGCCGCGCGGTCCGTCCCCGTCGATCGCGACCAACTCCAGGCTACCCCCGCCCAGATCGCCGACCGTGCCCCGCGCGCCAGGGAAGGCGGCGATCACGCCGGTGGCGCTGGCCCGCGCCTCCTCCTCGCCCGTGAGCAGCCGGGGCGAGAGGCCCAGCGCGCGCACCGCCGCGAGGAACTCTGGCCCGTTGGCGGCATCGCGGCTGGCGGCGGTGGCGACGCATTCCACATGAGTGACACCGAGCAGATCCAGCATCGCGGCGAAGCGGGCGAGGGCGGAGAGCGCGGTGTCGATCGCCTTGGCCGAGAGCGCGCCCGTCTTGCCCAGGTCCTTGCCCAACTTGGCGCTCACCTTTTCGTTCAGCAGCACGACCGGCGCGCGCGGCGGGCCGTTGTACACGACCAGCCGAACCGTGTTCGAACCGATATCTATGATGGCGCGCTTCTCGCCTGTCGTCTGGCCGGTGCCGGTCATGATCGTTCAGCGAATCGCTCAGCCCTTGGTTCCGCAGCCCTTATGTCAGAGCGTGCCGCGCCGAAGCGAGAGCTTGGGCACCTCTCTTCCACTGTCGAGAGAGGCGCCTCGTCCCGAAAGCGAGGGATTGGTCATGAAATAGCGGTGCAGGTTGAAGGCGCTCTCGGTCTCGCCGAGCATGCCGACGCGGGTGTAGGCGCCGTTCGCCGCGAGCAGCCAGCTCTGTTCGACATCGAGCAGGTTGGCGAGCATCACCTGGCCCAGAACCTGGTCGTGCACGGTCCTGTTGCGGATCGGCACCAGCAGCTCGACCCGCCGGTCGAGGTTGCGGCTCATGCCATCGGCCGAAGTGATGAACACCCGCGCGCGGCGGCTGGGCAGCTCGTGCCCGTTCGCGAAGGCCCAGATGCGCCCGTGTTCGAGGAAGCGGCCGATGATGGACTTGACGGTGATGTTCTCCGACAGTCCCTCGACGCCCGGGCGCAGGCAGCAGATGCCGCGAATGACCAGGATGATCCGTACCCCCGCCTGGCTGGCGGCGTAGAGCCGGTCGATCAGCTGGCTGTCGGTCAGCGAATTGAGCTTGGCCCAGATCGCGGCGGGCTTGCCGCCTTGGGCATTGGCGATCTCGGCGTCGATCCGCTCGTAGAGCTTGGGGCGCAGGCTGACCGGCGAGATCGAGAGCAGCTCGGTCTGGGGCTCGACGTAGCCGGTGATGAAGTTGAACAGGCGCACCACGTCGCGCCCGACCTTCGGATCGGCGGTGAAGTAGGACAAGTCGGTGTAGATGCGCGCGGTCACCGGGTGGTAGTTGCCGGTGCCGAAGTGGCAGTAGGTGCGATAACCCTCGCCCTCGCGCCGCACCACCATCGAGACCTTGGCGTGGGTCTTCCAGTCGACGAAGCCATAGATCACCTGGACGCCCGCTCGTTCGAGCTGGCTGGCCCACAGCAGGTTCTGCTCCTCGTCGAAGCGGGCCTTGAGCTCGACCACCGCGGTCACCGACTTGCCCTGCTCGGCCGCGGCGATCAGCGCGTTGATGATCGCGGACTGCTTGCCGGCGCGGTAGAGCGTCTGCTTGATCGCGATCACGTCGGGATCGCGCGCCGCCTGCCTGAGGAAGTCGATGACGACCTCGAAGCTTTCGTAGGGGTGCTGGACGACGATGTCCTTCTCGCGGATCGCCGCGAAGCAGTCGCCATCGTGCTCCAGGATGCGCTCGGGATAGCGCGGCGCGTAAGGCTCGAACTTCAGCTCGGGCCGATCGACGTCGGCGATCGCGGCGAGGCCGGCGACGCCGATCAGGCCGCCGGTCTTGATCACCAGCGCGTGGTCGAGGCCCAATTGCGCGCGCAGCAGGTCCTCGGCCGCGGGATCGAACCTGCCCTGGAGTTGCAGGACGATGACCATGCCGCGCCGCCGCCGCTGGATCGCGGTGCGGAACACGCGGACCAGGTCCTCGGCATCCTCCTCGATCTCGATGTCGCTGTCGCGCAGGACGCGGAACACGCCGTGGCCGTTGAGCTTGAAGCCGGGAAACACTTCGTGCGCCTGGCGGCAGATCAGGTCCTCGATCGAGATGAACGTCGCCTGCTCGCCGGGGATCCGCACGAAGCGCGGCAGCGCCTGCGGGATCAGGATCATCTCCATCACCTTGGCGCTGTCGGCCAGGCGGGTGAGCGAGAACAGGATGCCGACGCCGGTGTTGGCGACGAAGGGGAAAGGGTGGGCCGGGTCGATCGCCTGCGGGGTGAGGACCGGCATGACCTGTTCCAGGAAGTAGTCGCGCAGCCAATGCTCGCCGTCGAGGGTCAGCTTCTCCTCGCCGACGACGGCGATGCCGCACTCGTTCAGCCGCTCCTTGAGGTCGCCCCAGATGCGCTGCTGCGAGTGCTCGAGCTTGAGCACTTCCTCATGGATCGCGGCGAGCTGCTGGGTCGGGGTGAGCCCGTCGATCGAGATCTCCTCGATCTGCCGGCGCACCTGGCCTGCGAGGCCGGCAACGCGCACCGTCAGGAATTCGTCCAGGTTGCTGCCCGAGATCGACAGGAACCGCAGCCGCTCCAGCAGCGGATAACGCGGGTTCTCGGCCTCCGCGAGCACCCGCTCGTTGAACGCCAGCCAGCTCAGCTCGCGATTGAAGTACCGCGCCGGCGAAGGCGCGGCCTCCGCCTCGCCCGAGACATCGGCAACCAGCGGCTTGAGTTCATGGCTATCGAGCATGGTTTCCTTCGGGCGATCCCCCGTTGGGGGGCGGATGGCCCCACAATCACCCCATCGCGGGCGAAGGTCAAAGGCTTGGTGCAAGTGTCATGATCTGAGGTGAACGAAGACGCCACATGCCCGTTGCAGTGCAGCAAGGTTTGCCGCACTCTCTGCGGCGATGATCAAAGCTGCATTGCATCACCTCACCCGCTATCGATACTCCCGGCGCATCCGGCTTGGGCCGCAGGTGATTCGGTTGCGACCCGCGCCGCATAGTCGCACGGCGGTGCCGAACTATTCGCTCAAGATCAGTCCGCCCGAGCACTTCCTGAACTGGCAGCAGGACCCGCACGGCAACTGGCTGGCGCGCGTGGTGTTTCCCGATCCGGTCGATCACTTCTCGATCGAGGTGGATCTGCTGGCCGAGCTGGCGGTGATCAACCCGTTCGACTTCTTCGTCGAACCCGATGCCGAGGAATACCCTTTCGCCTACTCGGACACGCTCAAGTCCGATCTCTCGGCTTACTTCGACATCGAGGCGCAAGGCCCGCTGTTCGAGGCGCTGGTCGCCGAGCATGCCGGCTACACCGGACGCACGGTCGACTTCCTGGTCGACATCAACAGCCGTCTGCAGCAGCGCATAGGCTACGTGATCCGCATGGAATCAGGCGTGATGACGCCCGAGGAGACGCTGGGCCAGGGCATCGGCTCGTGCCGCGATTCGGCCTGGCTGCTGGTGCAGCTGCTGCGCCGGCTCGGCTTTGCGGCGCGGTTCGTCTCGGGATATTCGATCCAGCTCGTCGCCGATGTGACGCCCAAGGTCGGGCCGACCGGCGTGAGCCAGGACGTGACCGACCTGCACGCCTGGGCCGAGGCCTACGTGCCCGGCGCCGGCTGGATCGCGCTCGACGCGACGTCGGGCATGTTCGCGGGCGAGGGGCACATTCCGCTCTGCGCGACGCCGCACTATCGCTCCGCCACGCCGATCGAGGGCCTCGCCGAGCCGGCCGAAGTCGACTTCCACTTCGAGATGGACGTCAGCCGCATCGCCGAGGCGGTGCGCATCACCAAGCCGTTCACCGAGGACCGCTGGGCCGCGCTGCTGGCGCTGGGCGACAAGGTCGATGCCGATCTCGTCGCGGGCGAGGTCAACCTGACGATGGGCGGCGAGCCGACCTTCATCGCCGACAGCGACTTCGAGGCGCCGGAGTGGAACGGCGCCGCCGTCGGTCCGACCAAGGCGGCTTATGCGGACGAGCTGATCCGCCTGCTGCGCGACAAGTTCGCGCCGGGCTCGCTGCTCCACCATGGGCAGGGCAAGTGGTATCCGGGCGAGAGCCTGCCGCGCTGGGGCTATTCGCTCTACTGGCGCAAGGACGGCGTGCCGATCTGGAGCGACGCCGGCCTGATCGCGGCCGAGCAGCCGATGGCCAAGGGCGCCGAGGCCGAGCCGGCGCCGACCATCGATCCCGATGTCGCGGGCGAGATCCTGCGGGCGGCGGCGCAGAACCTCGGCGTCGAGCCGGAGTTCGTGCAGCCGGTGTTCGAGGACGCGAGCGAGTGGGCGGACAAGGAGGAGGACCTCCCGGTCAACGTCACGCCGCTGGAACCGCACATCGAGGACGAGGAGCTGGCGCGCCGCTTCAAGCGCACATACCGGCGCGGCTTCGACAAGCCGGTCGGTTTCGCGCTGCCGGTTCAGCGCTGGAACGCCGAGGTCGCGCAGACTCCGCGCTGGAGAAGCGAGCTGTGGACGGTGCGCAAGGGTTCGCTCACCGCGGTGCCGGGTGACAGTGCCATCGGCTATCGCCTGCCGCTGGGCTCGCTCCCTTACGTGCCGCCCGCCGACTATCCCTACATCCATCCGCGCGACACCGCCGAGCCGCGCGAGCCGCTGGTCGATTTCCGCGAACAGGTGATCGAACGCGGCGAGCAGCTGCGCGAGGCGGCTGCGCCCAGGACGGCGCCCGAGCAGCGCGCCGAGCGGGTCGCGATGCCCGAGGGCAATGCGCAGGAGATCGTCGAGCAGCAGCTGATCGAAGGCGCGGTGCGCACGGCGATGACGATCGAGCCGCGTGGCGATTTCCTCGCCGTGTTCATCCCGCCGACCGAGCGGCTGGAAGATTACCTCGAACTCGTCGCTTCGGTGGAGGTGGTCGCGAAGGAGCGCGGCGTGCCGGTGCGGATCGAGGGCTATCCGCCGCCGCCCGATCCGCGCATCCAGGTGCTCAAGGTCACGCCCGATCCCGGCGTGATCGAGGTGAACATCCACCCCAGCGCCTCGTGGCGAGAAACGGTGGAGATCACCGAGACGCTTTACGATTGCGCGCGCGAGATCGGGCTCACCGCCGACAAGTTCATGGTCGACGGGCGCTCGATCGGCACCGGCGGGGGCAACCACATCGTGCTCGGCGGGCCGAGCCTGCTGGAGAGCCCGTTCATCCGCCGGCCGGACCTGCTCAAGAGCTTCGTGATCTACTGGCAGCGCCATCCCTCGCTCAGCTACTTGTTTTCCGGCCTGTTCATCGGCCCGACCAGCCAGAGCCCGCGCATCGACGAGGCGCGGCACGACAGCCTCTACGAGCTGGAGATCGCGCTGGCGCAAGTCGGCGGTCCCGATCAGCCGCAACCCGCGCCCTGGGTGGTCGACCGCCTGTTCCGCAATCTGCTCACCGATCTCACCGGCAACACCCACCGCACCGAGATCTGCATCGACAAGATGTTCTCGCCCGACGGTCCGACGGGCCGGCTGGGCCTGGTCGAGTTCCGCGGCTTCGAGATGCCGCCGGACGCCAAGATGTCGCTGGCCCAGCAACTGCTGCTGCGCGCGCTGACGGCGTGGTTCTGGAACGAACCGCTTGGTGGCCCGTTGGTCCGCTGGGGCACGCAGCTCCACGACCGCTTCATGCTGGGCCACTTCGTCTGGGAGGATTTCCTCGATGTCCTCGCCGACCTCGACCGAGCCGGTTACCACTTCGATCCCGCCTGGTTCGAGGCGCAGCGCATGTTCCGCTTCCCGGTGCACGGCGCCATCGAGGGCGGCGGCGTGAGCCTGGAGATCAGCCATGCGCTCGAACCGTGGAACGTGCTGGGCGAGACCGGCGCGATCGGCGGCACGGTGCGCTATGTCGACAGCTCGACCGAGCGGCTGCAGGTCAAGGCCAGCGGCCTCGTCGAAGGTCGCCACGTGATCACATGCAACGGCCGGCGTGTGCCGCTCACCCGGACTGCGGCTAGTGAAGGCGTGGGCGGGGTGCGGTACAAGGCCTGGGCTCCGGCCGAGTGCCTCCACCCGATGTTGGCCGCGCACGCGCCGCTGACCTTCGATATCTTCGACACCTGGAACAGCCGCTCGCTGGGCGGATGCGTCTATCATGTCGCGCACCCGGGCGGCCGCAATTACGACGACGTGCCGGTGAACGGCTACGAGGCGGAGGCGCGCCGCAAGGCCCGCTTCCAGGAACACGGCCATTCGCCGGGCAAGTTGGCGACGCCGCCCGAAGAAGCCGCCGGGGAGTTCCCCTTCACGCTCGACTTGCGCCGGCCTGTGCGTGGCCATTGACCGTTTGTGCCTGCGCTCCCCTCCCCTTCAGGGGAGGGGCTGGGGGTGGGGGTTCTCGGCCTCTTACGGGGCTTGCCGGTCAGGTCTGCTAACGACGCAAACCCCCACCCCAACCCCTCCCCTGAAGGGGAGGGGCTTGAAGGCGCGAGCCCGACTGCGCACGAACACTCGTCATGGCCACTGAGGCACCGCCTCAGGTCCAGACACCCCCCGGCTGGCTCGACGCCTATCCGGTGGATGCGACCGCGGGCGATCTCTATAGCGGCGCCTCGCCCGATGTCGCCGCGCGCTGGCAGGCGGTCGCGGCCGGGCTTTCGGGCATCGCCGAGGACGGGCCCGGATCGCTCGCCGAAGTCGCCGCGCGCCACATCGACGACCTGGGCCTCACCTTCCGCATCGCCGGTGACGAGGACGAGCGCGCCTGGCCGATCACGCCGCTGCCGCTGATCGTCGGCGCGGACGAATGGGCCGAGGTCGAGCGCGGGCTGATCCAGCGCGCCACTCTGTTCGAGCGGCTGGCCAGCGATATCTATGGCCCGCAGACCGTGGTCAGCGAGGGGCATTTGCCCGCCGCGGTGATCGCCGGTAGCCCTTTCTTCGCGCGCAAGATGCTGGGCCGTGGCCCCGACAGCGGGCACTTCATCCACGTCTACGCGGCTGATCTAGCGCGCGGGCCGAAAGGCCAGTGGCGCGTGCTCAACGACCGGGTGCGCCTTGCGACCGGCGTCGGCTATGCCCTGGAAAACCGGCTGGCGATGTCGCGCTTCACCGACGCGCTGCTGGCAGACACGCAAGTGCGCCGCCTGGCCGACTTCTTCGCCCGCCTGCGCGAAGGCATCGCCGCCGACTGTCGCCGCGAATCGCCGCGTGTCGCGCTGCTCACGCCCGGCCGCTTCAACCAGACGTATGCCGAGCAGGCGCATCTCGCCCGCTACCTCGGGCTCCCGCTGGTCGAGGGACGCGACTTGTCGGTGCAGGAGGACCGCTTGTTCGTCGGCACCATCGCCGGGCCCAAGCGCGTCGACGCGGTCTGGCGCTGGGTCAACACCAACGCGCTCGACCCGATGAGCTTCGATGCCAAGTCGCAGATCGGCGTCGCCAACATGTTCGACGCCTGGGCCGCCGGCGGGCTGGAGATCGCCAACTGCCCGGGGGTCGAAGTGCTGGAATCGCCGGCCTTCAGCGCTTTCATGCCGCGCCTGTGCCGCAAGCTGCTGGGCGATGCGCCGATCCTGCCGACCGTCGCCACCTGGTGGTGCGGCCAGCATGCCGAGGCGGAGACGGTGCGCGCCCGCTTCGCCGAGCTGGCGCTGGTGCCCGCCTTCGGCCAGCCGGTCGAAGGTCTCGACACGACCAGTCCGGTGCCCGCCGCCAGCCTGGACGAGCAGCAGCGCGCCGCGCTGTTCGAGGCGATGCGCCGCCGGCCGATGGACTATTGCGCGCAGGAGATCGTCCAGCTCTCGACCACGCCGACAGTGATCGACGGTGCAGTGGTGCCGCGCCCGTTCACCTTGCGCGCCTTCGTCGCCCGCACCGCCGACGGGGCCTGGACGGTGATGCCGGGCGGCTTCGCCCGCATTGCCGCCGACGCGACGCTGCCGACGTCTCTGATCGGCAGCGGTGACTTGTCCGCCGACTGCTGGGTGGTCGACCAGGCGCCGACCGGTGCTCCGGCCTGGGGCACGCTGGGCCGCGAGCCGCCGATCTCGCGCGGCGGCGGCATCCTTGCCAGCCAGGCGGCGGACAACCTTTTCTGGTTCGGCCGCTACAATGCGCGTGCCGAGATCACCGTGCGCGTGGTGCGCGCGATCCTGGGCAGCTCGTTCGAAGTCGACGGCGGCCGCGCCGGCGAGGCGGGCGTGCGCCGCTCGCTGGCGCAGTTGCTGTTCAACTGGATGGCGATCGACGGCCCGGTGGTGGACCAGCCAGTGCCGGCGATCTGCGCCGCCGCGCTGGCCGAGCAGCGCCTGCCCGGCGGCGTCGCGGCGCTGCTGGCGCGACGGCACGAAGTCGGCCTGGGCCTGCGCGAGCGGTTCGCACGCGATTTCTGGCGCCTCGTCAGCCGGCCGATGCCGTTCATCGACGCGCAGCGGCCCCAGGCCCTGCTCTCGGCCGCCAATGGCCTTGTCGAGCACTTCGGCGCGCTCGCGGGCTTCGCGTCGGAGAACATGGTGCGTGGCTCGGCCTGGCGCTTCCTGGAGATCGGCACCCGCATCGAGCGCGCGCTCGCGACGTGCCGCATCGCCGCGCACTTGCTGCAGGCGGCTACGGGGCAGGAGGCGGAGGCCGATCACCTGGGCACGCTGCTCGACTTGTGCGACAGCCAGATCGTCTACCGCTCGCGCTACCTCACCGGGCCGATGCGCAATCCGGTGCTCGACCTCGTGCTGCTCGACCCCGACAACCCGCGCTCGCTGATGTTTCAGGTCTGCGAGATCGTGGGTCACCTCGGCAAGCTGCCGTCGCTGCGCGACGACAACATGCCCGAGCAGGCGCTGCGCGAGGCGCGCGCGCTGCTCGGAACGCTGGCGGCGACCACCGCGCCGCAGATCGGTGGCGCCATGCTCGCGGGCGTGGAGAGCGGCCTGTCCTCGCTGTCCGACGCGATCTCGGTGCGCTACTTCCTCCAGTTCGGGAAGACGGACGATGGAAAAGTGAGCAGCCTGCTCGAATGATGCGCTACGCCGTCACTCATAGCACCACGATGGAATATGCCGCCGCCGTGCGTCTGGCGCGCTTCAACGTGCGCCTTCGCCCTGCCGCCTGGCCGGGGCAAGTGGTCAACGACTATGCGCTCAGCGTCGATCCCTGGCCCGCCTCGATCGTCGAGGGGGAGGGCGCCTACTACGTCAACGAGAGCAAGTTCACGCTCGCGGCGCCGGTGCAGCGCCTGCAGGTGGAAAGCCGTTTCACCGTCACCCGGGAGGCGCTGGCCCCTGGCCTGTTCGGCGCCAGCGGCCCGGTGCTCGGCGCGCTGCGCGAGCGGGCGATGGCGCTGCCGGACCTGACCGCGCTCGGGCCGGCGGCTTACATCTTCGCCTCCCCGATCGCCGCGCCCGAGCGCGAGATCGCGCTATGGGCGGGCGGCCTGCTGCGCGAGGACATGCCGGTCATGGACGCCGGCCGCGCGTTGATGGCGGCGATTTATGGCGAGTTCGCCTTCGACAACAGCGCGACCTACCCCGACACGCCGCCGATCGACGCCTTCCACTTGCGCCGCGGGGTGTGCCAGGACTTCACACACGTGATGATCATCGCCGCGCGCGCGCACGGCATTCCGGCGGCATACGTCAGCGGCTACTTGCGCACGCTCCCCCCGCCCGGCCAACCGCGCCTCGTCGGCGCCGACGCGATGCACGCCTGGGTCAACTTGTGGTGCGGCGAGGAGCTGGGCTGGGTGGGCTTCGATCCCACCAACAACGTTCTGGCCGATACCGACCACATCTTCATCGGCATGGGCCGCGACTACTCCGACGTCGCCCCGCTCGACGGCACCTTCCGCGGCAGCGCGCAGCAGACGATGTTCTTCTCGGTCGACGTCGCGCCGCTGGACTGACGAGGCGATGGGACGCAATCCTCCTTCCCCCTCGATGGGGGAAGGATAGCGAGAGCTTGCGGCCGAAGGACGCTAGCGAAGCTTGGATGGGGGTGTGCTCTCGGTTTAAGCAACGCCTGACGCCGCAGCATCACCCTCATCCAACTGCGGCTAGCCAGCAGGCTGGCAAGCCTCCGTATCCTTCCCCCATCGAGGGGGAAGGAGGGCGCAGCTTCACGCCCGCGGGCGAGTGCGGGATTACGCCAAGGAGGAGAACACGGCGTTTACGGCCGGTGTTTGCCTGGGCACGACAGGCTTGGCTGGCCTTCCACGGGTTGCGAACGTCCGGGCGCAGGAGAAGCATAAGCGTCACCCGGATCGGCCCTGTCACGATGAGCACCCGGCGGGACGGGCTCGCAGCTTGCCGCCGGACTTTTCTAGACTCATCGCTACGGTGTGGTGGTCCCGTCGGAGCCGCCGGCCGCATGGTGCGGGGTTGGTAG
>Ga0105251_10001231_pt1 | contig 22187 bp, 19 predicted proteins | sample KBSS64metaG_FD_80424 | JGI IMG/M metagenome (GOLD analysis project Ga0105251, IMG submission 80424) | Switchgrass rhizosphere microbial communities from Kellogg Biological Station, Michigan, USA - KBS S6-4 metaG | ecosystem: Host-associated > Plants > Roots > Rhizosphere > Soil | place...
ACATGTATGAAGTAATAATTCCCGACAGGTGAGCGTTTACAGGAAAGGTTCGGGAACGAAGGTGAGTCTTTTCGGGCGAATGTGCAACATTGCGCTGCTCCCTGGTGTAGTTTTGATCGAAGAGTGAGCTTTTTCGGGAGTAATGGACTGGCGGCCGGCGGTGTTGAGCCGCAAGACTGCCCCTCGCGACCGAAACTTTCAGGCTCGACGATGTAAGGTGAGCATTTTCGGGAAGAGACAGCGTAGTACTGGCGAACGTTCTGTAGGAAAAGTACCCAGTTTATGGTGAGGAAATCCGGGATGTCACTTTGTCGAGTTGGATGGAGAGCGAGCGCCGCCGCGTCGTCCTGATGCCGTAACTCCCGTGAAATCAGATAGATAAGCCGAGGCCCGGGTGGTTGTGATGAGGGATGGTGAGCAAATTCGGGAGCGGCTGGTACCGCTAGTTTTCCGTAGCACAGCGTCAAAAGGTGAGGCTTTGCGGGAGCCGGTGTCCGCATAGCCACGCAGTGAAAGCGAGATAGGTGCCCAAAAAGGCGCGTTTTTCCGACGGCGACTCGCAAAGGTGAGCCTTTGCAGGAGCCCGAGGCCGTGCTTTTTGGTTCTTGCGCGCGCTTCAAGACTCAGTCGGTGAGCATTTACGGGAGGTTATTCCGTTGTGCGGACGCCGGGATAGGGCCTCGGCGTACATATAACGTCCGGTCCACCCGACTCGAAGGTGAGAGTTTTCGGGACGTCTTGCTGGGCTGGACGCAGAGTGAAGAGCGTTAGCGCTGGATTTGCACCTCAACCGTCACAATCGCGTGCTAGTTCATCTTCAAGTGCCGGAATGTCTCTCGCGTACCACACCTCATAATGCGCCAAAAAAATCGCAGGTGAGTGTTTTCGGGACCTGCGTTCGGACGTTGCGGGCACTTCCAGAAATCCCCGCATTTCGTTTACCCGTGCGGGCAGTGCTTATATGAGATGAACCCGATTGGTGAGCGGTGAGCGTTTACAGGAGCGCACCGCAGTGAGTCGAATGATTCGGACCAACCTCACCCCTCTATGGTGAAGTCGCCCCTATAGACGCGGTTCACCCCGATGGGTATCCTTGCTCGCAATATCGATCCTGACCATCTCATGGCCACCAAGCGCGCAAAGAAGACCGACGTAGTCAGCCCGAGCTCGGCGGAATTGCGCAAGGCGGTCGAGGCTATTGCGATTCAACCGAAGAGCGGCAAGATCACGCTGCTCACCCGAAAGCTCTTCAATGTGCTCCTCGCAGTCGCTCAGCAGGCTGACGACGCTGGCGACACGTATCGCGCGCTGTTATCGGATATCGTCGCGAACTCTGCGTTCGACTCGAACGATACCGCACTTGTCAAAGAGCATTTGCGTCGCATGGTGTCGGTGCAGGTCGAGTGGAGTACCGGCACGTCGAGCCAGAAGCCCGGTCGGAAATGGGGCATTTCGACGCTGATCGCCGATGCGGAAATTCTCGAAGATCCGACAACACGTCGCGTATGGGTCGAATTCTCTTTCGCGCCCAAAATCAAAAAGAAGCTGCTGGATCCCGTCCAGTATGCGCGACTAAGCCTGCAGTTCCAAAGCCAGCTGCGCAGCAGCGCTGGCCTTGCACTCTACGAAATCTGTGTTCGCTACCTGACCAATCCCAGTCATCTGACGATGCGCGAAACGTGGGAGTGGTGGCGGCCGATCCTTTCCGGTACGCCCGACACCGAAGCCGGCGACGAAGCCAAGCGCGAATACAAATACTTCAAGCGCGATTATCTGCGCCCCGCGATTGCCGAGGTGAATGCGGTAACCAACATCTTCGTCGAGTTGGTCGAACATCGTGAAGGGCGGCGGGTCGCTGAAATTCAGTTCCGCGTCACCGAGCGCAAGCAGCCGATGCTGGCGCTCGACGAACATCCGAACGTGTTCGACAGTACGCTCGTTGATCGGATGGTAAAGATTGGCATTCCATTGAAAGACGCGCAGACACTTTACGCAGACAGCGAGGAAAACCGCATCCGCGCGGCGCTTCAGATGACGGAGCAGCGCATGCGCAGCACAACCCTACCGCCGGTTCGCAGCGCAGCGGCTCTTTTTAAGGACGCGCTCAAGAAGGGCTATGCGCCGCCTGTAGAGGCACTGCCCCCCGCAACGAGCGGTACGGCGGTGCGCACGCCAGCGACCGCTTCTGCCGCCGACGATCTCAAGGCCCGCTTGCTGAGCGAGTTTTCGGCCTACCGCCGCAAGGAAGCGCGCGTGCTGTACGACGAGCAAGGTGAGGAAGAACGGGAGATCGCGCGCCAGTCTTTCGAGGAGGATGTGCTTCCGGGGCTGGGCACGCATATGCGCGACGATTGGCGCAAGCGCGGACTGGATTCGAAGCTCGCGGAGACATCGTTCTTCGACTGGTTGGCTCGAAAGACATGGGGCGAGCCTACGGATGGCGACTTGTTGGCATTTACGCTGAGTCAGTCGCGCTGACCGCTTCGCATGCACAGTGATGCCGCAGGCGCCGCTGCAATACTTTCAGAATGAATCGTGAGACAAGAACGGCCGCCGAAGAATCAGTTCCGCGGCCATTCACTGCGTTACTTTTCGGCGTCGGAAGGCTGAAGCATGAGCTCGATCTGATGCAGCAACGCATCGCGCTTGTCCCGCGACAAGCCCCGCAAACGCAGTTCAAGACGATCTTCACCGTATGACTTCAGATCGCCGACTGCGACGCCATCCAGCTTGATCTCGAGACGCTGCGCATAGCGCTGACGGCTCGGTGTCTTCGGTGTTTCTTGAGCGCTCGCACGACCTTTGACGATATCGGCGACCTGGCGGGTGCTCAGATCGTCCGACGTGATCTTGTTGATGAGCCGCAACGTCGCGTCGCTGCCGCGCGCCGCATGATAGCGGGCGATCTGATAAGCCATGTTCGAGCCGAACCGGTCCGGCCGCGCGACCATCTCGTGCATGACGTTCTCGGGAAGCTTCGCGATGGATAGCGCCACGGCGATTGTCGATTCATCCAGACCGAGATGGTCGGCCAGTTCGCGCTGACTCTGGAAGTGCTGCTCGTCGAGGAAGCGCCGCCAGACTACGGCGTTGTCGAACACGGTTTGTGAGTCGCGTTGAACGTTGAGGTCGTAACCCAGCTTGTAGCTCTGAATGCCAATCGGCAGGTCGACGACCACCGCCTTGACCGTTTCCTTGTTCGCCTCTTTGAGCGCCCGTACGCGGCGACCGCCATCGCTGACGAAAAACGTTCCCGGGCTTTCGTAGTCAGGGATGACGTGAATCGCCTGCTGTTGCCCCTGCTTCGCGAGATTGACGGCCAATTCCGCAATCGAGGTCTTGAGATAGAAATGGCGCGGATTGAACGGACTGGGTTTGATTGACTTGAGCGGCAGTTCGATCACTTGGCCCGTCGTATAACGGTTAGCGCGCCGCCACGCGCGATATTCATCGGACTCCGGTCCGGTATTCACGTCGGCGGGATCATCGGCGACGAAAGCGCTCGATCGGCCATTCGCGGCAGCCTGCCCCACGTGCTGAATGTCGACGATGCCATCGATTGCATTGAGACGATCGAGCGCCGTGCGCTTCTCACTGCTTGTCGAATCGGGGCGAGCCTTGAAGCCCTTTGCAAACTGAGACGGTTTCATTCAGGGTCCTTTATGCGCATAAAGTCAGGACAGCATGGCGAGGATCTCGTCCGCCACGGCGCGGATCTCCGCTGCCGCGAGACGCGACCCGCGATCGCTCATTTGAAGGACGGTCACACCGAGTGCCATCGCCTGCTTGTAGCACTCGCGCGTGGGGATTTGGGTTTTAAGCAAAGGAAAGCCGAGCTCTTCGAGCGCGACTTTGAGTTCGCGTGTGAGCATGCGCTTCTCTTCCGTCTTGTTGAGCAGGAAGACAGCGCGCAGATCTTCGTTCATCACCTGTGCTTGTTGAACGAGCTTAACCAGACCGACGCTTGACCAATAATCCGCAGGCGACGACGAAGTCGGAATCACGGCGACGCTCGCCGCGAGCAGCACGACGCCGGACACTTTCTCGGTGATCGACGGTGGGCAATCCACGACGATGATGTCGTAGTCGTTGACGAACTTCTTGATCTCGCGGTGGATCTGTCCTCCCGCTTCGGAGAGATTGACGACCGGAAACGGAATTCCGCTTGCGCCGTCCGATGCGGCGCTCGACCAATGTACCAAGGTGTTCTGACCATCCGCGTCGACCACCAGCACACGCTTCTTTTTTTCGTGAAAGGCCGCACCGAGATGCATCGCAATCGTGCTCTTGCCGACGCCACCCTTCTGCTGCGTGATCGCTATGATTTCCGCCGCCACATTTCGCTCCGGATTTTGAAGTTCGTTGAATTTTACATTGGCGTAGTTTTTTTTCCAGTGATAAACAGCAACAAAGCGGGTCGGTTAGCCATTCGGCCGAGGTTTATGCGCATAAAGTACGGCGCGCGGGACCGGTCCGACGCGGCCAAGTCGGTGAGACGGTCATCGGACTTTATGCGCATAAAGTCCGCCCCGGCGACGTTCGATCTCAGTCATCCTCCCCAAAACAAAATCGCCTATCCTAAGCGCTGTCACAACTGCCGCTCGTGCCGGAGCCGCCATGACCGTTCGCAATCTGGATATTCTTTTCGCGCCGAAGTCGATCGCTATCGTGGGGGCCTCGTCGCGTGCAGGGAGCGTCGGCGAGATGGTATGGGCGCGTATCCAATGCGCCGGATTCAAAGGTTCACTGTGGCCGGTCAACCCGAAGCACAAGTCGCTCGATGGCGAAACCGTGTATGCGGACGTCGATGCGTTGCCCGAAGCGCCGAACGTCGCCGTGCTGTGCACTCGACCGCACACATGGCCGGGGCTCGTCGAGCGCCTGGGCCGACGAGGAACGAAGGCCGTCGTAATCGTCGGCGAAGCAAAGCAACGTGGCGGTTCGTCGTCATTGCAAGACAAGCATCAATCGTCCGCCGCCGAGGCGGATGAATGGACCGGTCGAACCCTTGCAGCCGCGCGGCCTTTCCTCGTGCGGATCATCGGGCCTGGAAGTCTCGGTGTAGTCACGCCTGCGATCGGCGCGTGTCTCGGCGCGCCCGCATGCAGTGTGAAATCCGGTGGCGTTGCGTGGGTTTCCGGATCGAACGCGTTGACAAACGGCGTGCTGGGCTGGGCGCGCGCACGTGGGCTCGGCTTCTCGCGCATCGTCGCGCTTGGCGATGAAGCCGATGTCGATTCCGGCGACATCCTCGATTACCTCGCGAGCGATGCATCGACGCGTGCAATCCTGCTCGCGATAGAAACTGTCCGGTCGGCGCGCAAATTCATGTCCGCCGCGCGCGCCGCCGCGCGAAATAAGCCCGTGCTCGTGCTTCGCAACGGCCGTGACGATCCGTTCGATCGTCTTTACGGGGCGGCCTTCCGTCGCGCGGGACTCGTCCGCGTCGATTCACTCGACGATCTGCTCGACGAAATCGAAACGCTCGGCATTGGACGCGTGGCGGCGAGCGATGTCGCGACCGTCATCACGAGCGACCGCGGCGTCGCTACCCTCGCGCAGGACGCGTTCGGCGCCGCGGGCGATGACCTCGCTCATTGGCCGGCCGCCGCCCGCGATGCCGTGGCCGCCGCACTGCCTCGCGCCCGTGCGGGCAACCCGCTTCTCCTGGGCGACGATGCCACGCCCGCCGATTTCGGCGCCGCGCTCGAGGCGCTCGCGTCGCATCGCGAAACCGGCACCGTGTTCGTCGTGCATGCGCCGACGCATAGCGCGCCCGTCGCGGACGTCGCGCGCACATTGATCGCCGAGCGGCGTCACGCCTATCGCGGATTGCTGGCCTGCTTTTTCGGCTGCGTCGATTCGGCCACGCGCGACGAACTGCACGCGAACGGCATTCCGGTCCACACGACGCCGCATCGGCTCGCTCGCGGCTTCGCGCGCCTTGTCAATTTCCGGCAAGGCCGCGAGTTGTTGATGCAAACGCCCGACGGCCTCCCCGCCGATATCCCAGAAGATATCGATGCCGCGCAATGCGAAATCCGCAGCGCGCTCGAAAACGGCATCACCGAACTGAATGGCGAGCGGGCGGCGCGCGTGTTCGCTCGCTTCGGCATTACGGTGAAGCCAGGGCCGCCCGACTCGCTCACGAGCGATGCCGTCGAAATTCAGGCGCGGCTTCTCAACCATCGCGTGTTCGGTCCCGTGTTCGAGTTCAAGGCCGAAGGCGCACTTGGACTTGCCGACGCGCTTCACGAGTTCGCGTTGCCGCCGCTCAACCCCGTGCTCGCACGCGATCTCGTCATGCGCTCGCCGCGCTCGCGCGAACTCCCTGCCGAAACGCTGCTCAATGCGCTGACTGCGTTGTCGCAACTCGTTTGTTATATCGAGGAAGTCGTCGCGCTGCGGCTCACCTTGCGCGTGACGCGCGATTCGGTCGCGGTTCACGAACCGCAACTCACGCTTGGCGCGCATCGCAAGCCGCTTGCAATCGTGCCGTATCCGCGCTGCCTCGAAGAGACGCTCGACTGGCGCGGCATGCGCGTCACCGTGCGGCCGATTCGCCCCGAAGACGAAGAAGCGCACGCGGCCTTCGTCGCCGCCAATACCGCCGAAGATTTGCGTCTGCGTTTCTTCGGCGCTGTCCGCAGCTTCGATCACTCGCAACTCGCGCGCATGACGCAGATTGACTATGACCGCGAGATGGCGTTGATCGTCACGCGGGCGAACGGCGAAGGGACAGGCGAGACGCTCGGCGTCGCGCGCGCGATCGCCGATCCCGACAACGAGACCGCCGAGTTCGCCGTCGCCGCACGCTCGGATATGAAGGGGAAGGGATTGGGATCGCTGCTGCTGTCGCGCATCATCGACTACGTGAAACAGCGCGGCACGCGCTGGCTGGTCGGCGAAGCCTTGCGCGAGAACGCCGGCATGATCGCACTCGCGCGCAATAGCGGCTTCGAGCTGACGAAGACCGACGATCCGACCGTCGTCGGCTTCAGGATGCGGCTGTGCGATACGCCAGCACAGCCGCGCGCCGATTAGGCCGCCAGTTTCGCGAGCGCTTCGTCGATCTGGGCCCGCGACAGCGAAAGCTCGTCGAGCAATGCTTCGGCGTACGTACTTCCCGTTTCCTTTTCGAGTCGCGCGATTGTCAATGCGCAACGCGACGTGTCCTTCAATGTCGCGATGAACGGCTTGACCGATTGGCCCGATGTGAACGCGTCGAAAAGCGGCACGCGGATGTCCTCGGGCAGCGCGCGTGACGTCCACTGATATGGCTTGCCGTTGTGCGTCAGCTGGGGTGGCAGCGTGCGCTCCTTCTTTGCGGCGGGAATCAGGCCGAAGGTGCGCGCCGCATCGCCGATCTGCTCGGCCGGGAAAAGCTCGTCGGGCGTGATGTCGAACTGCGCGATATACGTTTCTATCGCCTGCATCGCGGCCGCGCGATCGTCGCGCGTTTTCTGCGCACGGGCGACGATTTCGCGGAGCTCATCGGCTTCGTCGGACGTGATCGTGAAGTTCGCCTGCTTTTGCTGAAGCTCGGTGAATCGGAGGAATTCGGTGTCGGAGAGGAGTTTCGCCATCGGGAATGCGTTGAATTGAACACGGCCGCACGCGATCGCGGCGCGCCGGCTTTTTGAGAGGGCCGCCATTCTAACGCGTCGAGCGCGCCAGTCAGTCGTGCATCATCGAAAGCGATGCCGCGGCGTCTTTCAACAATGCCGTGACGTCTTCGATCGACGGCGCCACGTATTCGTCGATACGTCGCATATACGGGCAGGTGAGGGCGGCGATCGCCTGGCCGGATGGCCCGAGCAGCGGAAACGTCACGTCCGTCACGCCGAAGGTCTGCTGACTGTCCTTCTTCGAGTAGCCGAGTTCGCAAATCCGCCGGTAATCGGCGTCGAGCACCGCGCGATCCAGCGCGAGCTCGCCTTTGACCTTGGTGTGCTCCGCAAGCATGTGCTCGCGCTGCTCCTCGGTCTGAAAAGCGAGCATCACGCGGCCCGAGCCGGTGTCGATCAAACCGACGCGCGAGCCGAGCCGCACCGAAATGCCCCAGGTGCCGGGTCCATCCACTTGCGCGATGACGAGCAGATTGCCGCGATCGTAGACGGCGAGATGCACCGACTGCTCGGCCGAGTCGGCGAATCGCTGCATCACCGGCAACGCTTCGGCGATCAGGCGGTTCATCGGCGGATGCCGATGCGCGAGCGCATAGAGCTTGAGGCTCAGCGAATAGCGATCGCCTTCGGGCGAGCGCACAACGTACTGCCGCGCGACGAGCCGCTCCAGCATCCGATACATCTCGCTCGCGTTGCGCCCGAGCATTTTCGTGATTTCCGCACGCGTCAGTCCCGACTTCTGCTCCGAAAGCAATTCGAGGATATCGAGCCCCTTGTCGAGAGCGGGCGCGCGATAGCGGTCGGCGTCGTTGTCTTCCACGTCCATGGGCAGTCTGGGTCGGTTCATGAATTCGCGCCGAGTTTAAGCCTTCTGTCAGTTGGCGAATACCGGTAGGGAAATTACCGACCGGTTTCGCCGCGCATCGTCCTTGACTTCAATTTGTGCGTATATGAATAATACGTTCACTGATGAATAGATGCACCGGCAGTTTCCGAAGCCCCACGTAGCAGTCACGAAGAACCGCACACATCAGGAGACAGACGCATGAGAATCACGAAGACACTCGCCGTCGCCATTGCGGCGGCGGGCACCATCGGCCTCGCGCACGCCGCCGAGAGCGGCAAGGTCGGCCTCGGCCTGCCGCTGCTGACATCGCCGTTCTGGCAGTCGTACAACAACTACCTGCCGAAATATGCGAAAGAAATGGGCCTCGACATCCTCGCGCCCGTCAATTCGAACGGCGACCCCGCGCAGCAGATCACCGACATGAACAGCCTGCTGAATCTCGGCGCGAAGGGCATTGTCGTCGGACCGCTGGATTCGGCGGCGATCAGCCGGGCGCTCGATGCATCGTCGGCGAAGAGCGTGCCGGTCGTCGCGGTGGACGTTGCGCCGACCCAGGGCAAGGTCGCGATGGTCGTGCGCGCCGACAACCGCGCGTACGGCACGAAGTCGTGCGAGTACATCGGCGAGCACGTGAAGTCGGGCAAGGTCGTGCAGATCATGGGTGATCTGGCATCGATGAACGGCCGCGACCGGTCCGAGGCATTTCGCGAGTGCCTCAAGAAATATCCGTCGCTGAGTCTTCTGGAGATTCCGGCAGCATGGAAAGGCGACGCCGCCGCGACCGCGCTCGACAGCCTGCTGACTGCGAATCCCGACGTGAAGGCGATCTACATGCAGGCAGGCGGCGTCTATCTGTCGCCGACGCTCCAGACGCTGCGCCGCAAGCAACTGCTCGTCAAGGCGGGCGATCCGAAACACATTGTGATCGTGAGCAACGACGGCATCCCGCAGGAATACGATGCGATCCGCCGCGGCGAAATCGACGCGACCATCTCGCAGCCCGCCGATCTGTACGCGAAGTACGGCCTCTTCTATATCAAGGCGGCACTCGCCGGACAGACCTTCAAGCCCGGCCCGACGGATCACGGCAGCACGATCGTCCAGCGCGCGCCCGGCATTCTGGAAGATCAGTTGCCCGCGCCGCTCGTGACGAAAGCCAACGTCGACGACAAGTCCCTCTGGGGCAACAGCATCAAATGAGCGCGCCCGTGGTGGAAGCGCTTGGGCTGACCAAGCGTTACGGTTCGACGGCGGCGCTGTCGGACGTCACCATGCGCGTTTTGCCCGGCGAGTCGCATGCGCTCGTCGGGCGCAACGGCGCGGGCAAGTCGACGCTCGTCTCGATGATCACAGGCCTGCGCCGTCCCGACGCCGGCGAGATCCGCTTCGGCGGCGAGCCTGCGCCGCCCCTTGCGGACCGCGACGGATGGCGCGAGCGCGTCGCGTGCGTCTACCAGCATTCGACGATCATTCGCGACTTGTCGGTCGCCGAGAACCTGTTCATCAATCGCCAGCATCGGCGCGGCGGCGTGATCGACTGGCGCACGATGCGTCGCGACGCGCGCGCATTGCTCGATCACTGGAAGATCGACGTGCGCGAAGACGCGCGCGCAGGCGACCTGACCGTCGAGGCGCGGCAACTGGTCGAGATCGCGCGGGCGCTGTCGTATGGCGCGCGCTTCATCATCCTCGACGAGCCGACTGCACAACTGGACGGCGACGAGATCAAGCGTCTCTTCAGGCGTATCGAAGAGTTGCAGACAGAAGGTGTCACTTTCCTGTTCATTTCCCATCACTTGCAGGAGGTGTACGAAATCTGTCAGGCGGTGACCGTATTGCGCGATGCGCGGCATATCGTCAGCGCACCGGTTTCGGCGCTGCCGCGCGACAAGCTGATCGAAGCGATGACGGGCGAACAAGGCGGTCTCGCCGTCGCCGATGCGGCGGCGCGCGCGCCTTTGCCCGCGGACGCATCGATCGCGCTTGCCGTGTCCCGCCTGTGCGGAGATGACTACGACGACGTCAGCTTCGACGTGCGACGCGGCGAAGTCATCGGACTGACGGGCGCGACGACGAGCGGTCGCACGAGCGTTGCGGAAGCCATCGCCGGATTGAAGGCGCAGCGCAGCGGCACGATTACGGTCGACGGCCGCGCGCTCACGCCCGGCGACGTGCCCGATGCATTGGCGAACGGCGTCGGCTGCGTGCCGAAGGACCGGCATCGCGAGGGTCTCGTGCTCACCCAGTCCGTCGCGGAGAACGCGTCGATGACGATCGCGCGCACGCTCGGGCGCTTCGGCATCGCGTCGCCGGCGAAGAAGAACGCGTTCGGGCGCCGCATGATCGCGGCGCTCGGCATCAAGACGCAAGGGCCGGAGCATGTCGTGTCCGGCCTGTCCGGGGGCAATCAGCAAAAGGTGGTGATGGCGCGCGCGCTCGCGACCGATCCGGACGTGCTCGTGCTCATCGATCCGACCGCGGGCGTCGACGTGAAATCGAAGGAAGCGCTGCTCGGCGTCGTCGAACGCGTGCGCGAGGAAGGCAAGGCGGTGCTCGTCGTCTCCGGCGAACTCGACGACCTGCGCACCTGCGACCGCGTCCTCGTGATGTTCCGTGGCGCGATCGCGGCCGAATTTCCTGCCGGATGGCAGGACCATGAACTCATCGCATCCGTCGAAGGAGTGAGTCTCCATGAAGCATGACGTTTCCAGTCCCGCGATGGCCGGCGTGCCGATGCAACGCCAGCGCCCGCGCATCGAGCTCGCGCGGTTCCGCGATCTCGCGCTGCTGCCCGCGCTCGCGTTGCTGCTCGCGATCGGCGCGTTCGTCAGCCCGAGCTTTCTGACGCAGGCGAATCTCATCAGCATCCTCGGCGCGTCGGCAGCGCTCGCGCTCGTCGTGCTCGCCGAATCGCTGATCGTGCTGACGGGCAAGTTCGATTTATCGCTCGAGTCGACGGTCGGCATCGCGCCCGCCGTCGGCGCGATGCTCGTGATGCCCGCGGCGTCGGCGGGCTTCGGTCTCGAGTGGCCGGTTGCGGCGGGGCTCGCGGCGATCGTGGTCGTGGGCGCGCTGATCGGATTCGTCAACGGCTTTCTGGTCGTGCGGCTGCGCCTGAACGCGTTCATCGTCACCCTTGCGATGCTGATCGTGCTGCGCGGGATGCTCGTCGGCGCGACGAAGGGCGGCACGCTCTTCGACATGCCGCCGTCGTTCTTCACGCTCGCAACGACGCTCGTGCTCGGCCTGCCGATTTCCGTGTGGCTCGCGGCGGCGGCGTTCGCGGCGGCCGCGTTCATGCTGCGCTATCACCGGCTCGGGCGCGCGCTGTATGCCATCGGCGGCAATCCGGAAGCGGCGCGTGCGGCGGGCATTCGTGTCGAGCGCATCACGTGGGGCGTGTTCATTCTGGGCAGTGTGCTCGCATCGATCGGCGGTCTGGTCGTCACGGGCTATGTCGGCGCGATCAATGCGAATCAGGGCAACGGCATGATCTTCACGGTATTCGCCGCGGCGGTGATCGGCGGCATCTCGCTCGATGGCGGCAAGGGCACGATGCTCGGCGCGCTGTCGGGCGTTTTGCTGTTGGGCGTCGTGCAAAACCTCCTGACACTTGCGCAAGTTCCTTCGTTCTGGATTCAGGCGATCTACGGCGCGATCATTCTCGGCTCGCTGATGGTGGCGCGAATCGCGGGTGGCGACACGCAAACTTGAGATATCGAACGATGCAAAAGACAACCGACCCGCGCCTCATCCTGCTGAGCCCGGAAGACAACTGCCTGATCGCCGCCGCGCGCTTGCCCGCAGGCGAAACGTTGATGATCGAAGGCGAGTCCGTCACGCTCGCGACGACCATCGAGCTTGCGCACAAGGTCGCGCGGCGGGCGCTGTCGAAGGACGAGAAGGTACTGCGCTACGGCGCGATCATCGGTCATGTGAATGCGGATGTCGCATGCGGCGAGCATCTGCATACGCACAATCTGGAAAGCGACTACATCCCGACGTACACGCACGATGCCGGGCACGCCTACGTACAGCACTAAAGAACACTCATGAACAGTCCAGCACTGCAAGGCTATCTGCGCGCGGATGGCAGGAAGGGCATCCGCAATGTCGTTGCGGTGGCGTATCTCGTCGAGTGCGCGCATCACGTCGCGCGTGAAATCGTCGCGCACTTCCGTCCATCGTTCGATGACTTCGATTCCTTCGATCCGCAGGCCGGGTCGCCCGTGCATCTGATCGGCTTTCCGGGCTGCTACCCGAACAGCTACGCCGAAAAGATGCTGGAGCGCATCTGCACGCACCCGAACGTCGGCGCGGTGCTGTTCGTGTCGCTCGGTTGCGAGAGCATGAACAAGCACTATCTCGCCGATGTCGTGCGCGCGAGCGGCCGCCCCGCCGCCGTGCTGACGATCCAGGAAAAAGGCGGCACGCGCAGCACGATCCAGAACGGGCTCGACTGGGTGCGCGAGGCGCGTGCGACGCTCGCGGCGCAACGGAAGGTGCCGATGGCGCTCGACGAACTGATCGTCGGCACGATATGCGGCGGTTCGGACGGCACGAGCGGCATCACGGCGAATCCTGCGGTGGGCCGCGCATTCGATGCGTTCATCGACGCGGGCGCGTCGTGCGTCTTCGAGGAAACGGGCGAGCTCGTCGGCTGCGAATTCCATATGAAGCGGCGGGCGGCGCGGCCCGAACTCGGCGACGCCATCGTGGATTGCGTGCAGAAGGCCGCGCGCTATTACACGACGATGGGTCACGGCTCGTTCTCCGTCGGCAACGCGGACGGCGGGCTGACGACGCAGGAAGAGAAATCGCTCGGCGCGTATTCGAAGAGCGGCGCGTCGCCGATCGTCGGCATCATCAAGCCGGGCGATGTGCCGCCGACGAGCGGACTCTATCTGCTCGATGTCGTCCCCGATGGCGAACCGCGCTTCGGCTTTCCCAATATCAGCGACAACGCGGAGATCGGCGAGCTGATCGCGTGCGGTTGTCACGTCATCCTCTTCACGACCGGGCGCGGCTCGGTGGTCGGCTCGGCGATATCGCCGGTCATCAAGGTCTGCGCGAATCCGTCGACGTATCGCAACCTGTCCGGCGACATGGATGTCGATGCCGGCCGCATCCTCGAAGGCCGCGCGACGCTCGACGAAGTGGGGCGCGAAATCGTCGATGTCACTGTCGCGGTCGCGGCGGGTGCGGCGTCGAAGTCGGAAGCGCTCGGGCATCAGGAATTCATCCTGACTTACAAAACCTTCGAACCGGTCGGACCCGCGTGTTTGCCCGGCGGCGCGGGACGCGTTACTGTGGTGCCTCGCGCCGTGGAGAGCGTTTCAAACTGAACGTATCGACTGGGGGTCGCACATGACAGGAGACACGCAGGCCGTTTCGCGCCGGCGCAAAATCGGCCGCACGGCGCTGGAAGTCACGGCGCTGTCGCTCGGCACCGCGCCGCTCGGCGGGCTGTATCACGAACTGACGGAAGACGAGGCGCGCGCGACCGTCGATGCCGCCTGGGAAGCAGGCATCCGCTGCTTCGATACCGCGCCGCACTACGGTCACACGAAGGCGGAGCATCGTCTGGGCGATGCCTTGCGGCGTTATCCACGCGGCGACTTCGTCCTCTCGACCAAGGTCGGCCGGCGCTTCGTCCCGCGCACGACAGCCTACGACGGCAGCGAAGGCTGGGCCGCGCCGCTGCCCTTCGAAGCGATCTACGACTACACCTACGACGGCATCGTCCGCTCGTTCGAAGACAGCCAGATGCGGCTCGGCATGGTCGATATCGACATCGTGCTGATTCACGACATCGGCCGCGTTACGCATGGCGAGAAGAACGCGCATTACTGGAAGCAGCTTACCGATGAAGGCGGTTTTCGCGCGCTCGAAGAGTTGAAGCAGTCGCGCGGCGTGAAAGCCGTAGGCCTCGGCGTGAACGAAGGCGCGGCGGTAATGGAAGCGATGGCCGAATTCGATATCGACTGCGCATTGCTCGCGGGCCGCTACACGCTGCTTGAACAAAACACGCTCGACGATCTTCTGCCCGAGTGCGAAAAACGCGGCGTGAGCATCCTGCTCGGTGGCGCGTTCAATTCGGGCATTCTCGCGCGCGGTCTCGATGCCAACGCGCACGGCGATCTCAAGTTCAATTACGGCGATGCGCCCAAGGACATTGTCGAGCGTGTCGGCAAGCTGGAGCGCGTATGCCGTGCGCATGGCGTTGCGCTGGCGACCGCGGCCATCCAGTTTCCTTATGCGCATAAAGTCGTCGCCACGGTGCTGATGGGGGCGCGCACGCCGGATGAAGTGCGCGAAAACGCGGCATCGTTCGCGACGCCGGTTCCGTCCGCGCTATGGGACGCGTTGCGCGCCGAAGGTCTGCTGCACGCGAACGCGCCGGTGCCGCGATGAATGTCGACGCACATCAGCATTACTGGGATCCATCGCGCGGCGACTACGGATGGCTCACGCCGGACATGAAGCCGCTCTATCGCGTATTCGGTCCGGACGATCTCGCGCCGCTTCGCGAGTCGGTCGGCGTTCAACGAACGGTCGTCGTTCAGGCCGCGCCGACGCTCGACGAAACGCGCTATTTGCTCGAACTCGCGCGCAATGAAGAGTCGATCGCGGGCGTCGTCGGCTGGGTTCCGCTCGATTCGCCCGATGCAGCGAAGTTCATCGACGAATTCGCGCAAGAGCCGAAGTTCAAGGGCGTGCGCCCGATGCTGCAGGACTTGCCCGACGATACGTGGATCGCACACGCGCCGCGCGAGGACGCGATCGGCCGTCTCATCGACCTCGATCTGGCCTTCGATGCGTTGATCTTCGCGCGGCATGTGCCCTCGTTGATCGAATTCGTGGAGCGATATCCGACCTTGCGCATCGTGGTCGATCACGGCGCCAAACCGCCGATCCGCGATGGTCTCGCATCCGGCTGGCAACCCTGGGCCGACGGCATCGCGCAACTCGCCGCGTTGCGGCAAAGACTTCATTGCAAGCTCTCGGGCCTGGCGACCGAATCCGGCGAAAACTGGACCGACGAAACATTGAAGCCCTACGTCGCACATCTTCTCCGGCATTTCGGTCCCGAGCGCCTGATGTGGGGCAGCGACTGGCCCGTGCTCGACATGAATGGCAGTTACACTGCATGGCACAGCACGGCCCAAAACCTCACGTCACATCTCGAAAAAGCCGAGCAAGCCGCGATTTTCGGCGCGAACGCTCGCGCGTTCTACCGTCTCTGAAACGGCTGATATACCCGGCATGTCTCAAAAACACTTTCGACTGGAGTAGTGGATGGTACAAAGACTGGCAGGCAAGACGGCGCTGATCACGGCGGCGGGACAAGGCATCGGGCTCGCGACGGCCGAGCTTTTCGCGGCAGAGGGCGCGCGCGTGATCGCCACGGATATCCGCACGGGATCGCTCGAAGGAAAGCCTTTCGACGTGCGCACGCTCGACGTACGCGACCCGCAGGCGATCAACGCGCTGGCCGATGAAATCGGCGCGATCGACGTGCTTTTCAACTGCGCGGGCTACGTGCACGCTGGATCGATTCTCGAAGCGAGCGAGGAAGACTGGGACTTCGCCTTCGACCTGAACGCCAGGGCGATGTATCGGACGATTCGCGCGTTCCTGCCGAAGATGCTGGAAAAGGGCGGCGGCTCGATCATCAACATGTCGTCGGCGGCGTCGAGCGTGAAGGGCGTGCCCAACCGCTTCGTGTATGGTGCGTCGAAGGCGGCCGTCATCGGGCTGACGAAGTCCGTCGCCGCCGATTTCGTCACGCGTGGCATCCGCTGCAATGCGATCTGTCCCGGCACGGTGGAATCGCCGTCGCTGAAGGACCGCATCGCGGAGCAGGCGAAGGCGCAGGGCGCGAGCGTCGATCAGGTCCATGCGGCGTTCGTCGCGCGCCAGCCGATGGGGCGCGTCGGCCGTGCCGAAGAAATCGCGGCACTTGCGCTTTATCTTGGATCGGACGAATCGTCGTTCACGACGGGCCAGATTCATGTCATCGATGGCGGCTGGTCGAACTGACCGGCCCCTCATTCTTTTTCCGAACCAGAAGGATCAAACCAGATGAAACTGCTTCGTTACGGCCCCAAGGGTCAGGAAAAACCGGGTTTGCTGGACGCCGAGGGCAAGATTCGCGACCTGTCGAAGGTCGTCGATGACATCGCCGGCGCGACGCTGACCGAAGCGGGCCTGGCGAAACTGCGCGCGGCCGATATCGCGTCGCTGCCCGCAGTCGACGGCAATCCGCGCATCGGGCCGTGTGTCGGGCGCATCGGCAAGTTCGTGTGCATCGGGCTCAACTATGCGGATCACGCCGCCGAATCGAATCTGCCCGTGCCGACCGAGCCGGTCATCTTCAACAAGTGGACGAGCGCGATCAGCGGCCCGAACGACGACGTGGAAATTCCGCGCAACTCGGTCAAGACCGACTGGGAAGTCGAGCTGGGCGTGGTGATCGGCAAGGAAGCGAAGTACGTCGACGAAGCGAACGCGCTCGATTACGTCGCGGGCTACTGCGTCATCAACGACGTCTCCGAGCGCGAATGGCAGCTCGAGCACGGCACGCAGTGGGACAAGGGCAAGGGCTTCGACACATTCGGCCCGATCGGCCCGTGGCTCGTCACGAAGGACGAAGTCGCCGATCCGCAGAAGCTCGATCTGTGGCTCGAGGTCGACGGCAAGCGCTATCAGAACGGCAACACGAAGACGATGGTCTTCACGGTCGCGCAACTCGTCGCGTATCTGTCGAAGGTGATGAGCCTGCAGCCGGGCGATGTCATTTCGACGGGCACGCCGCCGGGCGTCGGCATGGGCGTGAAGCCGGAAGCGGTGTATCTGAAGGCCGGCCAGACGATGCGTCTGGGCATTCAGGGCCTCGGCGAGCAGACGCAGAAGACCGTCGCGGCGCAGTGACGCGCACGCGCAGCCAACAAAAAACCTCGCCGCGGCGAGGTTTTTTGCTTTGAAGGACGGAGATTGAGATTGAAGGTTCAGGCGTGATAGACCGGCTCGGCGGAGACGCTTTCGCCGATGCGCGTGATCGTGCCCTGCGCGACCGCGACGAGCCGCTCGGCGCCGCCATCGGTGACGAACACGTCGCACTGGCAGGTGGCCTGCGTCATCCCGGCATGGACGACGCGGGCACGCGCCATCAGCGTGCCGGAGACGGCCGGCCGCAGATAGTTGATCTTGTATTCGCCGGTGACGACCTTCGGCCCGAGCCGCAGCGCGCCCGCGAAGGTCAGTGCGTTGTCGACGAGATAACTGACCACCCCTCCGTGCACGAAGCCGTGTTGTTGCCTGAGCTCGTCCCTGATCGTCAGGCACAGCGTGAGACTCGCTGAATCGACCTGCATCAGCTTGGTTCCGAGCAAGGCGCTGAACGGTTGCGCATTCAGCGCACCGCGCGCGATATCGACTATTTCGGCCATTCGGACACTCCTTGGGTGGGTTCGGTGCCGTCCTGCAAAGACAATAGGAAGCGTTCGCGCGCACTGCAAGGAAGTCAGGCAAAAATTGTGCAATGGTGCGTTTCGGCTCGCAGACGCGTCCCGCCGATGCAGTCGCGAAAGCGGCGCGTAGCCTGCATTCGCGTAGACAAGCCTTTTGGCAAACGATTCAAGCTTTCCGGCGCGAATGCCGTAAACCCGCACTGTCCCCGCGTCGGCGGGCCTAATTTCGGAAAGTGTGGGTGCAAGTGATGTTCGGAAAGATCAAGGTTTCATCGGGTTTGCTCGCAGTTCTGGTGGTGTTCTGTCTTTTTCAACTGGTGACCGAAGGGCTCGGTTTCTGGTCCCTCTCGCGCACGCATGACGACGTCGGCAGCCTGTCCGATATCGCTCTCAAGCAGGTGAACGCGGTCAACAAGACCACCCAGCATCTGATGGACGCGCGCATCAACCTTTCGCGCGCGGGCACGCGCATGGTGCGCGGCGGCACCGAGCCGACCGAGATCGTTCAGCACGCGCGCGAGCAGATCGCGGCGGCGGACAAGTCGTTCACCGCGTTCCTGAACGCGCCGAAGACCGGCGAGGAGAACGCGGCGCGCACGACCGCGTTGCAGGCGAAATACGCCGAGTATTCGAAGGCTTTGAGCGAGCTCGTGCAGTATCTCGACGCCGGCAATCTCCAGGCGTTCCTCGATCAGCCGACGCAAGGTTTCCAGGACCGCTATCTTGCGGAACAGCAGAACTTCGTCAATTTCGGCGATGAAGCGGGCCGCGGCTATCTCGCGTCGATCGACACGCGTTACGCGTGGTTCCGCGCGGTGGGCATCGTGATTCTCGCGGCGCTCGTCGCCGGGATCGCACTCGTGCACGTCGCGCTGCGCCGTGGCGTGATTCAGCCGCTGGAGGAAGCCGGCAGGCATTTCGAGCGCATCGCGAACGGGCGTCTGGATGAGCGCATCGAAGATCGCGGCACGAACGAGATCGGCCGTCTGTTCGCGGGACTCGCGACCATGCAGGCAAGCGTCGCGAGCACCGTGAAGACCGTGCGCGCGACATCCGATTCGATCAATCTCGGCGCCGATGAAATCGCGAGCGGCAACGCGGATCTGTCCGCGCGCACGGAGAATCAGGCGGCCTCGCTCGAAGAAACCGCATCGAGCATGGAAGAACTGACCGCGACGGTGCGTCAGAATGCCGAGCACGCGCGCGAGGCGAACACCCTCGCGGGCGAAGCGCTCGACGCGACCTCGCGCGGTTCGAGCGTCGTGGACGATGTCGTCGAGAAGATGCGCGGCATCGCGTCGAGTTCGGACAAGATCGCGGAGATCATTTCGGTCATCGACGGCATTGCGTTCCAGACCAACATCCTCGCGCTGAATGCGGCTGTCGAGGCCGCGCGCGCTGGCGAGCAGGGGCGCGGCTTCGCGGTCGTGGCGGGCGAAGTGCGCGGGCTCGCGCAGCGCTCGGCGCAATCGGCGAAGGAGATCAAGGAACTGATCGGCGAGTCGGTCGCGCAGGTGAGCGACGGCTCCGTGCTCGTCGAGCGCGCGGGCCAGGCGATGCGCGAAGTATCGGCGTCGATTTCTCGCGTCACGCAGATGATGGCGGAGATCAGCGCCTCTTCGCTCGAGCAGAGCGTGGGCATCGAGCAGGTCAATCAGGCCGTCACGCAGATGGACGAAATGACCCAGCAGAACGCGGCGCTCGTCGAACAGGCCGCGGCTGCCGCGTCGTCGCTGCACGAGCAGACGCGGCAGTTGAAGGCGGCTGTGTCGGTGTTCCAGCTCGCCTGAGTCAGGGCCGGGTCAGACCGGCAGCGCCGCGTACGACGTCGCGAGGTGATACGGCGTCGTCGACGGCATTTCGGCGCGGCTGATCTCGCCTTGCGCCGAGCGGCATTCGACCCAGCCGGTTTCATGCAGAAAGCGCGCGCGAAAGCGCTCGATTTGCGCACCGACGGCTTCGCCGCGCGTGGCCAGCGCGCGCAGATACTCCGTCTGCGCCCAGATGCGCTGCGTGCCGTCGATCACATGGCCCGCTTCGTCGATGGCGGCATACACGCCGCCCGTTTCCTTGTCCACGCCGCGCTGCTGCGCGAAATCGAACGCGCGAACGAGCCCTTCGTTGAGCCCTGCCGCCTCGAACGCGGGATGCCCGCTTCCCAGCGCGAGGAAGTACCACTCGAACTGATGTCCCGGCTCCAGCCGGTTGCCCGCCGTGCCCATCGGCAATTCGGCAATCGAGCCGCTCGGCGCGTGCACGAAGGCGTCCGCGACGGAGCGCGCGAGCAGCCCGAGACGCCGGTCGTAGGCGGCATCGCCGGTTGCATCGCGTGCGGCGAGCCACGCTTCGGCGAGATGCATCAGCGGGTTTTGCAACGGCGTTTCGATCGTGGCGCCGAAATCCTCGGCCAGCACCGCGTTCAGGAGATCGCCGTGGCTCGAAAAGCGCGCCTCGATGAGCCGCGACGTTTCATCGAGCAGCGCCAAAGCGTCGGCCGAGCCGCTTTTCTTCGCGTAATGCGCGCACGCGAAAACGACGAACGCATGCGTGTACAAATCCTTTTGGCGCTCGAGCGGCGCGCCGCTTGCATCCACGCTGTAGAACCATCCGCCGTTGCGCTTGTCATGAAAATAGTGCCGTAGCGATTCGAAGAGCGTCGCGGCGTGCGCGAGATCGCCCGCTTCCGAGAACACGAATAGCTGGCGTGCGCAGGCCATCGCCCGATAGCGCTTCGGCGGCAGCGGCGCATGGTCGCCCGGCGCGACGGCTTCATACGCCAGGCCGAGCGCCGCGTTGAATCCGGGCCCGCGCCACACCGGCAGCACGATGTTCGTGTAATGCGCGCGCAACTGGGCGGCGGATTCCGGGCTCGTCGATTGCATGCGCGACGAAGCGTTTGATTGCTGATCCTGCATAAGAACACTCTTATTGTTTCGAGGGGCGCGCAGCCGTGCGAGGCACACGCAACTCAAAAGAATAGCAAAAGCTGCATGGAGCGCCGCGTCTTTGGACCCATTACCGCGAGGAGGACGAAACGTGTTGGGAAATATGGAACTGGTGTCGCGGCTCGTGATGGCCGCGGCGCTCGGCAGCGTGATCGGCTTCGAGCGTGAGCGGCTCTCATGGGCGGCCGGCCTGCGGACGCACATGCTCGTGTGCGTGGGTTCGGCGCTCATCATGATCGTGTCCGCCTACGGCTTCGCGGATGCATTGAAGTACGACCACGTCGTGCTCGATCCGTCGCGGGTCGCGGCGCAGGTCGTCTCGGGCATCGGCTTTCTCGGCGCGGGCTCGATTCTGCTGCGCGGGGAAATCGTGCGCGGGCTGACGACGGCCGCGAGCCTCTGGTCGGTCGCGGCGATCGGGCTTGCGGTCGGCGGCGGGCTCTACACGGCGTCGATCGCGGCGACGGCGATCATCCTGATCATTCTGGCGGGGATCAAGCCGCTCGAGCGCCGCTTCATCAGCGTGAAACAGCGCCGGCAACTGACGATGCTCGTCGATCGCGGCTCGCTCTCGTTTCACGGTCTGCACGAGGCGCTCGGGCCCGGCAGCGTGCGCGTGAAACAGTTCGTCGTGCAGCAGAGCGACGATTCGCCGGATCTGGACGAGGTGCGGGTGGAGCTGTCGCGCGCATCGGCGATGGAATATCGGGCGATTTGCGAGCGTTTGCGGCACCTCGACGGCGTGCGCGAGTTTCGCGAGGACGATACGACCTGAAATCGCCGCGAGGATGCTGGTTTGCGCACGCGGCCATGCGACAATGCGGCCTCTCGGAAATTATCGCCGAAACGCCGGTGTGCCTTGCGCGCCGGCCATAGATGCCGCCGCCTTTCGAACCTATGCCAGATTCCGCAGTAAAGAGAGATTCCGACGCGCTCCGGGGCGATCCAGCCGCCTCATCCCGCCGCCGGCGCGGCGCGCCAGCGCATGAATTGCAGGTCACGCAAGCCATAACCGACACCGAAAGGAAACTTGCCCGCGCCGCGCGCTCGGCGCAGCGTCTCGCACAGTTGAGCGATGGTGCGCGCGGCGGCGAAACGCTCGACCTGTTCGCCGAAGACGCCGAACGTGCGCATCTCCAGGCAATGAACACCGATATCCGCCAGGGCACTTTCGAGGGTTTCGAACTGCCGGACGTATTTCTGGCGGCGGTGCAATGCAACGGCGGGACGGCGTCGCCGGGCGGCGTTGCGCCTGATTCCGCTGCCGCAAAACGCGCGGCGCGGGAGAGCGTGG
>Ga0105251_10001232_pt1 | contig 22162 bp, 16 predicted proteins | sample KBSS64metaG_FD_80424 | JGI IMG/M metagenome (GOLD analysis project Ga0105251, IMG submission 80424) | Switchgrass rhizosphere microbial communities from Kellogg Biological Station, Michigan, USA - KBS S6-4 metaG | ecosystem: Host-associated > Plants > Roots > Rhizosphere > Soil | place...
TCTGTGTTGCTGAACAAAGCCCTGGGGCAGGGCGGCAGTGTCAGTGACGCGCTGAAAAATGCCTTGTTCAACACCTTGGCGGCGGCCAGTTTCAACCTGGTAGGGGACTACACGAAAAACGTCCTGGCGGACGGCTCGTTACCCAAGGTGGCGATCCACGCCATGGTCGGTGGCTTGCTGGCCGAAGCCACCGGCGGCGACTTCAAGACCGGCGCATTGGCGGCGGCGGCAAGTGAAGCACTGGTTGGCCACCTGGATACGTTGGTCAAAGGCAACGACACCCTGCTCACCATGAGTTCGCAGATCGTCGGCGTACTGGCGGCTGCGGCACAAAGCGACACCGACGCCGCCAAGCTGGAGACCGGCAGCTGGGTGGCGAAGAACGCCACGCAATACAACTACCTGTCACACAACCAACTGGAACGGGCCGCCAAACAGATAGCCCGATGCACCGACGCCTCCTGCATCCAGGATGCCACGCGCAAATTCCAGGAACTGAGCCTCCAGCAGGACATTGACGCCATCGTCAGCTGCCAGGCCGACCCCGGCTCCTGCGCGGCAAGCTCCAAAGAAGTCGCCAACACCCTGGCGAACCTCAACGCCATCCGCGACATCGCCGACTACGCCTCGCCCGACGCCCGGGAGGCGGTACAGAGCCTGATCAACGGCAATCACGAATTTCAGGAAATGCTGGCGACCGCCACGACCGAGCACTCGGTGGGCGCGATGGTCGAGTCGCTCAAGACGAAGTGGGCACTGAGCGATGCTCAGGCGCAGGACATTGCGGACAACCTGAAGATTGCACTGGCGGTTGGGGTGGGGACTGCGGCGGGGGTGGTGGCTTATAGGCGGGCTGTGGCGGGTGGGGGGGCAAAAGTTGCTCAGAAGGTTCTAGGTTTGGGAGAGGTAGATGACTTCCTTGCATTACAATCGACTAATCTCAATAAAAAGCTGGGATCAAAAATTGGTGAGGGGCGCTTACCCTATGAGGCAAGTAAGACTGGTGTAGAGCAGGCTAAGGCAACGGTTAAACTAACTCTAGAAAACGCTACATCTGTAAGTCCAGTAATTCCCAGCTCAACTGTTCGAGGTAATTACGATCTTGTTCATGTATACAGCTCCAAGACTAATAATACCGTAAGCCTAAGGGTGCTGTCGGGCGGAAGATATGAGTTTGATACACTAATTCCAGAGAAATCATCGAAGTTTTAAGTTGGGAGGTTAGAGTCAATGCTGATTAATGAGGTTTTGTGCGATATCAGATTTCGTTCTTTTTTTATGAGTGAAGATTTGGTTTGTGAGTTTTTGGCGCTGTTTTTTAAACTGTCTATCACAGGGTGGGTGTCGCTAACGATTAGCGAGGGGGTATCGAAGTTTAAAGTGCTCAATTCAGAGCCAATGCTGCTCGAGTTGTCAGAGATTGGTGATGATTTCGCCTACCCGATTAGGTCCTTAAATGGTCTAGATAAGTTTTTAGGGGAGAAGATTTTAGCCGTGTACGAATACAGAATTGAGAGCGTCGATGAAGGTTGCGTTGGGGTATATCTGGATTTTGGCGGTTATGGACTTAGCCTTCTTGAGTCTAATGAATGCCTGTCGATTGTAGAGGGCGCGATGCAATATTTGGATGGCGAAATTTTTCTACGTGAAATAGAAGTTTAGCTGGTGGGTAAACCGAATCCAGCAGGTTTGGTAAAAGTACAAAATTATCTGGAATGACTTATTTAATAGGCTGTTCCAGATAATTAGTGGCTTCATTTGCGGTAAGTGAATGCTTCCCATCGATTAACGTGCACGAGTAAACCTATGTGATTAATACATCGCAGCGAATCGCTGCGCTCTAAATAAAGTAAACAACAACAGCCGGGGTTTGAAGCCGGGTGCGCATTCTGCCCCTTTTCAACACCCCACCAACTCAATCGGGAATCTTCCGTACTCAAGGATCTACCATGCTAAAAAAGCTATTCTCGCTAGTTGTCCTCGTCACACTACTGTCAATAACCGGCTGCGTCTCTTATACCGTCACCGGCCCGCTGGGCAAGCCGCTGCATGTTGCTGAGGCCAGTCATCCTCATGCCGCGCAGATCGCTGATGTTGCCATTGATATCCCTGGCACGGATGACGCCACGCGCACCGCCATCAGTCGTTCGCTCACTGCCCAGCTCAACGAGTACGTCAAGGCGGGGGGCTACTTCAAGACGGTGACGGAGTACCCCACGCGTTTGGGGGAAAGGGATGTGGTGCTCAAGTTCACCATGACCTCCCTCAAGGGCCACCGCGCTCCGCACCCAGGTTATATACCCGGCGCGTTATTGACCCTGACGCTGTGGATCTGGGTGAACGGTCCGATCTATGTGGACAGTTTCGATTTGGCCGGGGATCTCGTGATTGTCGATCGCGACGGTAAACAACTGGCAGCGGCGAAGGACCAGATCAAGTTTGAGCACAATGTGGGCCTGTACGGGCGTGAGTATTGGTCGCCGGTGATGGGGGCCAAGAAGTTGAATGTATTGGTTTCAAGCCTGCTGGACAGCGCGACCGCGCGTTTGGCGCAAGTGCCACCCAAGGGAGAGTGAAGATGAAACGTTCTGTCAAATCCGTTGTGACCCTTGCTATCGTCTTGCTGGCGGGGTGCGTGTCCTATTCCCAGAACGAACTACCCGTTGTGCAGTCCTGGCCGCCAACGGCCCATACGCCGTTGCAAAAGCCAACGGTTGTTGTGCGAACCACGGTATTGAATCAGGTCAATGGAGGCCCGGCCAGTGCGGCGACGGGGGCGATGGCGGTTGCCAGTGAGACGGCGGTGGCAGAGGGTTTTCGACAGTCCGAGCGCTTTGCGCGGGTCAGTACCGATAAGCTCGAGTCGGACATCTATGCCGAAGCCACCTTGTATAACAACGAACAGTTCAGCCTGGCGTCGGCATTCATCACCGGGGTGACGTTTTTCATCATCCCTTCGACGGCGAAAAACACCTTCACCCTGGAGACTGTGTTCAAGAGCAAGGACGGCAAGGAATTGGGACGCGTGCGCAAGAGCGAGTCGGTACGTACCTGGATGCATGCGGTGTTGATCGTCGCCATTCCTTTCCAGAAGAACACGCAGGACGTGGTGCATGCCTTGACCCGCAGTACCCTGGAAGAAGCGGTGCAACGCCGATTGTTGTAATGCGTGGTCAAGTCAGTTCAACCCGAACGTCGATCAGCCGTGGCCGGCGTTCAGCTTCCTATCGAGTCGTAGGAATTGTTCACTGTAATATGTAGGTCATTTCGTTTTATGCTTTTCCAGCCCTCCCAGACACCTGCTGTTTCATTTCCGCGCTGTTTATAGTTCACGGAGAAATCCACCACGGCAGGGAGCCGCCCACCTCATGCATACCCGAAAAAAATCCCCCCGGCGCCACACCCCACTACAACCCCCGACCCTTCATTCCGGCCATCGCCTGCGTCTGGTGCTCAACACCTACGGCATCCCGCCCACGGCCTTTGCCGAATGGATGCACGTCAGCCCGCAGTGCCTCAACAATTGGTTTTCACGCGGGCTGCCGGTGGATCGTGTGGAGAAACTGGCGACAACCTTGAGCGTCAGCAAAGTGTGGCTCGAGACCGGCGAGCGCGGACGATGACAGTGGTGGGGCGGTCAAAGGGCCGCCTCTATTTCAAGGGTCCCACCACCTGCCGGTATTTTTCCACCCCCTGCGGTGTCTGCCGCACCAGGCTGATCTCCAGCCCCAGCGGGTCTTCGCGGCGATTGCCGCTCAGTTGCCGCCAGCCTTTGTCCGCTTCCCATACGCGTACCTGCAGGTCACTGACGCCAGTCAGTACCACCACGCCGTCCTTTGCCGCCGGCAGGGGGTAGCGGTCCCGTGCGGGGGCGGCGGCGCGGTAGAGTGCGTCGCCCTTGAGCCACCAACGTACCCGTTGCAGGCCATCGCCGGCTGCTGGGGCGCTGCGGATCACGTCGAGGCGAAAGCCCTTGCTGTCGGAGCTGCGCACGGTCACGGCGGCCAATCCCTCCGTTTGTGTGGCTTCAGGGGGCGTCAGTTCGACGCTGGCACGCAGGCTGATATCCCGTTGCATCTGGTTCAGCGCGCGCAGCAACACTTCGGTCTGTTCGGTGCTTGCCTGCAAATGCTGATCGGCGCGGGTGACGCTGTCCAGCCCGCGCCAGGCGATCAGGCTGACCACCGCCATGAGCATGATCGCCACCATCACTTCGATCAGGGTGAAGCCTTGCTGTGCCGGCTTCATGGTTGGCTGACCACGCGCATCAAACCGGCGGCGTCGCGTTGCAGGCTCAGGCTGTGTTGGCCGTCGGACAGCACCATGCGCAGCGGTGGGTTGATCCATTCAGCGTTGAGCACCAGGGTTTGCCGGGGCTCGAGACTGATCTGCATCGGCGTGCTTTCCCACAGGCGTGGGCGCAACGGGTCGTCGTCTTCAAAGGTATCGAGGCCCTGGCCGTCGTCCCGCTGGCGGTTGAAGCGAAACCCCTTGGCATCCGCGCGCCAGGTGATGGGGCGGCCGTCGGCGTGGGCTTCGGCCTGGGCGACTTGCAGCAGTTGGCTCAGGCGTTCGGCGTCTTTGCGCAACAGGTGCAGCGGATCGGGCTTGATGGTGAGGCTGATGGCGGCGCTGGCGATGCCGATGATCACCAGCACCACCATCAGCTCGATCAGGGTGAAGCCTTGCTGTTTCATCGCGGGCTACCTGGAGAACTGGGGAGTGTGTGAAATAAAAGCGTGCGAATTGACCTGTAGGCTGGTGCGACGGACAAACAGGAGGTCCTCCCCATGACATTTGCCCCTCGTTTCACCCTGGCCCACGGGGTGCAGGCCCTGGGTGTGCTGGCCGCGCTGGCGGGCGTGGCGGTATGGACGCCGCTGCTGCTGACCACGGCAGAATCCCACACGCCGCAAGCCACGCCCCAGGCACTCGCGGCACGCAGCGATAACCCGGCGCTGCAATGGTTTTCCAATGCGCCGACAGCGCTGCAAGTCAAAGTCACTGGCGTGTTGGCAGGTGCCCGTGGTGCGGTGGCGATCCTGAGTCTCAACGATGGCCCGCCGCGCAGCTTTCTAGTGGGTGAACGCCTCAGCCCCGGTGTGCGGCTGACGGCCATTGAAGGCGATGGGGTGGAGATCGAGCGCGGCGGCGAGAAGCAGCGTGTCAACCTCGACAAGTTGCCGCCGGGGCCTGCGTTGCCGCTGCTCACTCGGCCATGACCTGGGTGTCCAGCCGCGCCAGGGGCGGCGCTTCGCGGCTGGCGTCGAGCACTTGCAGGTTGACCTGGAACAGACGGCCGTCGGCGTTGATGGTTTGTTCGCAGCGCAGTTTCAGGCGGCCTTGATCGCAGGTGAAGGTCTTCTTGCCGCTGCGCAGGTGGCCTTCCAGGCGCAGTTCGGCGAGGCGACTCTGCGCCGCCAGCAACGCGATGGATTTGTCTCGCAGCAGGCCGTTGCTCTGGGTCATCAACCCGGCCACGCGCACGGCGGCGGCCATGGCCACGGCGATGATCGCCAGCGCCACCAGCACTTCGATCAGGGTGAAACCTTGCTCCTTGCGACGGCCGTACATGGCGCTCTCAAAGCCGGGAAACAGGCCCGCAGACTAGCGCCGGGAGTTGACCGATTGGCGACTGAAACTCCCGAGGAATTTCAATACGACTGACATGTGTTCTTGCAACACTGCGCCACGAATTGCACTCAAGCCAAGGAATGTCGAGATGGATATCGCGCGCCTAACGTCCTCATTGCCAGGCCCTCACAGGCAGCGTGGCTTCACCTTGATCGAGATCATGGTGGTGGTGGTCATCCTCGGGATCCTCGCCGCAATGGTGGTGCCCAAGGTGCTTGACCGGCCGGACCAGGCGCGGGCCACGGCGGCCAGGCAGGACATCGGCGGGTTGATGCAGGCGCTGAAACTCTATCGCCTCGACCACGGCACTTACCCGAGCATGAACCAGGGCCTCAAGGTGTTGGTGGAACGCCCGGCCGACGCCAAGAACAGCAACTGGCGCGCCTACCTGGATCGCCTGCCCAACGACCCCTGGGGCCACCCGTATCAGTACCTCAACCCGGGCGCCAATGGTGAGGTGGATGTGTTCTCCCTCGGCGCCGACGGCCAACCGGATGGCGATGGCGTGAATGCCGATATCGGCTCCTGGCAACTCTAAGGCCCGCCATGAAACGGTATTCGCCCCCAGTGGCGAAGCAGCGCGGCATGGCGATTATCAGCGCCTTGCTGATCGCAGCGGTGGTGGCGGTATTGGCCGGCGCCATGCTCACGCGCCAGACCGTATTTACCCGCAGCCTCGAAGCCGAGCAGTTGCGCATCCAGGGCCAATGGTTGTTGCAGGGCGGCCTGGAGCGCAGCCGGCAGATGCTCTGGGACGCCCGCCAGAAGGACGTGCTGACCCGTCTCGACCAACCCTGGGCGCGTGCCCACGGGGGGGCCTACGAGGGGCGGATCGAGGACGAACAGGGCAAGTTCAACCTGCGCAATCTGGTCAACCGCGAGCAGGTGGACACCGAGCAACTGCAGAGTTTCGAACGGCTGTGCCGCCTGATCGGTGTCGACCCGGCGGTGAGTCGGCGCATCAGTCAGCGGGTGATCGCATCTTATGAACCGCCCGCCAAATACCCGATGCTGCGCAGCCTGGATGAGCTGAGCGGGATCGAAGGCCTTGATCCCCTGGTGTTGCAGCGCATGCAGGCCTATATCAGCGTGCTGCCCGGCCCGACCTGGGTCAACGGCAACACCGCCAGCGCCGAAGTGCTCAGTGCGGTGGTGCCCCAGCTCAGCCTGTCCCAGGCCCATGGATTGGTGGCTGAGCGTGACAGCGGGCAGTGGTTTATCAACCGGGGTGATTTCGTCAACCGCCTGCACTTGCCGCAAGTGGCGGTGGATTCGGTGCAGGTGGGCATCACCAGCGAGTGGTTCCGCGTGCGGGGCCAGGCGCGGCGCGAGCAGCGGCGGGTCAGCCTCGACGCCTTGTTGCACCGCCCCGAAGACCGGCAGCCCCGGGTGATCTGGGCGCGGGTGGGCGTATGAAACGCTTGCGCATTGGCCTGCCGCCGCTGGATCAATTGAGTGCGCAGAGCCAGGTCCGGTTTGCCTGGGTGGAGCGTGGCGTGGTCATTGAAGAGGGCGACGCCAGCCTGGCGCAGTTGGGCCAGTCACGCCAGGCAGCGGACTGTTTCCTGCATCCGCGGGACAGCCTGCTGACCAGCCTGGAACTGCCGCCATTGCCGGCGGCGAAGACCGCCGCCGCCGTGGCCTGTGCCGCACAAGCGTTGATCCTCGGCCCGGTTGAACAGATGCAGGTGGCCCACGGCCCGCGTGAAAGCGATGGGCGCGTGCAGGTGGCCTGGGTGCCCAAGGCCGGGCTGGAGCGGTTGGCGCAGTTGCCGCTCAAGCTGCGCGGCCTGTACCCGGCACCCTATGCGTTGCCGGTGGGCGCCGCTGCGTTGGATGACGGCTACCTGCTGACCCGTGACAGCCTGCAACAAGGCACGGTGCACCCGCTGGGTTTGCAGGCGCTGGACCTGCCATTGGTGGCAGCGGCGCAGCGTTGGAGTGGGCCGCTGCCCATGTGGGGGTTGCACGGTCGCCTCACACAGCCCTCGACCGGCGGGTGGGGCAGGGCATTGGCCTGTGTGGTGCTGGCCACGGCCATCTGGACCCTGGGCCTCAACCTGTACGCCGCGCGCCAGGTGGAGCAAGGCCAGCGACTCAAGGCGCTGATGAGCCAGCAGGTGCGCCAGGCGTTTCCGGCGTTGCCGGTGGTGCTCAACCCCTTGCAACAGGCCCGCCAGCAATTGGCCGCACGCCAGACCGGCGCGGCCGCCGACCCGGGCCAACGCTTCCCCGGCCTGCTGCAACTGGTGGGCAGCAACCTGCCGTTCATGGTCGGCAGTGTCGACAACCTGACGTTTGAACAGGGGCGCTTGCGTGTCGAGCTGCTCGCCGACAGTCGTCACCCGACCGCCGAAGGTGAATGGCAGGCGGCGTTGGCCCAGGCCGGTTTCACCGCCAGCCGCGAGGGCCAGGCCTGGACCATTGCTCCCGTGCAGCCCGCAGAAAAAGCCGGAGCCGGCGATGAATAAAGTGCAGCGACTGCGTAGCCAGGCCCGGGTGTTCTGGAGCGGCCTGGCCCTGCGCGAAAAACGCATGCTCGGCGGCGCCGGGCTGGTCCTGGCCAGCCTGTTGACCTGGCTGGTGCTGGTGCAGCCCGCGTTGAAAAAGATCGATTACTGGCAGGCCGAAACCCCCAAGCTGCGCGCCCAGGCCGAGGCCTTGCAGGTGTTGTTGCAGGACGTCGCCGCGCCCAGGCCGGGCGACGAAGCCGCGTTGCGCCAGGCCCTGGACAGTGCCGGCCTGCAAGGGCATTACCAGTTGCAGGCGCTCGAGCCCGCGGGGTGGCGCCTGACCTTCGACAACGCCCCGGCCGACGCGGTGGTGGGCTGGCTGCTGGGCAATGCCCGTTCGTTTTCCCTGGAGGTGTCCGAGGCGCGTTTACAGCGCGTGCTCGATACCGTCGACAACTCGGCCGGCACTGTGTCCGGGACCGTTCGCATGGATCAGGCGCTTGGCGCTAAGGAAGCTTCATGAAGTGGTCAGTCCCCCCTTTCCGTATGGTCGCGCCGTTGCTGGTGCTGGCCCTGAGTGCGTGCAGCAACCAGGACGCGTCCAAGCCGCTGCTGGTGGACAGCGAACTCGGCCAGCCCCTGGCGGACACCCGTCGCAGTGGCGAGACCGTTCTCGACCGCCAGAGCCAACCCGCCCCCAAAGCGCCGGTACAGCACCGCGTCACCAACAGTGCTCGCGGCCATGCCCCGGCAACCGTCAAGGCCCGCAACCCGCTGGGTGACCAACCGGTGCAGCTCAACTTTGTCGACGCCGACATCCAGGCCGTGGTGCGCGCACTCTCCCGCGCCACCGGCCAACAATTCCTGGTCGACCCGCGTGTGAAGGGCAACCTCACCCTGGTCAGCGAAGGCCAGGTGCCGGCGCATCAGGCCTACGACATGCTGTTGGCGGCGCTGCGCATGCAGGGCTTCAGCGTGGTCGATGTGGGCGGCGTCGCCCAGGTGGTGCCTGAGGCCGATGCCAAGCTGCTCGGCGGGCCGATCTACAGCGCCGGCAGCAGTGGCATGCAGACCCGCACCTTCCGTCTGCAATACGAAAACGCCGTCAACCTGATCCCGGTGCTGCGCCCCATCGTGTCGCCGAACAACCCGATCAATGCCTACCCCGGCAACAACAGCATCGTGATCACCGACTACGCGGAAAACCTGGCGCGGGTGGCGCAGATCATCAACGGTATCGACACCCCCAGTGCCATCGACACCGATGTGGTGATGGTGCAGAACGGCATCGCCGTGGACATCGCCGCCATGGTCTCCGAGCTGCTGGACACCCAGGGCGCCGACCAGACCCAGAAAATCAACGTGGTCGGCGACCCGCGCTCCAACTCGATCATCATCCGCTCCGGCAGCCCGGAGCGGACGGAACTGGCGCGCAACCTCATCTATAAACTCGACAACGCCCAGAGCAACCCCAGCAATATGCACGTGGTGTACCTGCGCAACGCCCAGGCGGGCAAGTTGGCCCAGTCACTGCGCGGCTTGCTCACCGGCGAGAGCGATTCCGGCGTGAGCGACGATGCCCGGGGCAAGCTCAGCGCCATGGGCGGCAATGGCAAGAACACCGCCCAAGGCGCGAGCAATGCGCAAAACAGCAGCGGCACGCCCACCGGCAGCGGCGTGCAGTCGGGTTATGGCCAGGTCACCGGCTCGACCACCGGCACCAACGGCACCCCCAAGGACCAGGACACCGCGTTCAGTGCCGGCGGCGTGACGATCCAGGCCGACGCCACCACCAACACCCTGCTGATCTCCGCGCCGGACCCGTTGTACCGCAACCTGCGCGAAGTCATCGACATGCTCGACCAGCGCCGTGCCCAGGTGGTGATCGAAAGCCTGATCGTGGAAGTCGGCGAGGACGATGCCACCGAGTTTGGCGTGCAGTGGCAGGCCGGCAACCTGGGGGGCAAGGGCGGGTTTGGTGGCGTGAACCTCGGCGGTAGCGGCGTGAATGGTAAGCCCAATAGCCCCACCAGTATTGATGTGCTGCCCAAGGGGCTGAATGTGGGGGTGGTCAACGGCACGGTTGATATTCCCGGCATCGGCAAGGTGCTCGACCTCAAGGTGTTGGCCCGTGCGCTGAAGAGCAAGGGCGGCACCAACATATTGTCCACGCCCAACCTGCTGACCCTGGATAACGAAGCGGCGAGTATTTTCGTGGGCCAGACCATTCCGTTTGTCACCGGCAGTTATGTGACCGGCGGCGGGGGCACCAGCAATAACCCGTTCCAGACCGTGCAGCGTGAAGAGGTGGGGCTCAAGTTGAACGTGCGGCCGCAGATTTCCGAAGGCGGCACCGTGAAGCTGGATATCTATCAGGAGGTCAGCACCGTGGATGCGCGGGCGTCGGTGGAGGCGGGTACGGTGACCAACAAGCGGGCGATCGATACCAGTATTTTGCTGGATGACGGGCAGATCATGGTGCTCGGCGGGTTGCTGCAGGATGGGTATAGCCAGAGCAATGACGCGGTGCCGTGGTTGTCGGATATTCCGGGGTTGGGGGCGTTGTTTCGCAATGAGAAGCGCAGTGTGAACAAGACCAACCTGATGGTGTTCTTGCGGCCGTACATTATTCGGGACAGTGGGGCGGGGCGCAGTATTACGTTGAATCGGTATGAGTTTATGCGCAGGGCGCAAGGGGGGTTGCAGCCGGAGCACAGTTGGGCGATGCCGGATGTGCAGGCGCCGCAGTTGCCTTCTGTGGACAAGGCGATTCCTGGGGGCCGGCCTTGAACGTTTTGACCGTGTACATATCCATTCCTTCGGTAACGGCGGCTTATGGTTCCGCTCTTACAGCGGGTCACTTTTGGAAGGACCCAAAAGTAACCAAAAGGTCCTCGCCCCACCACTCGGCACCTCGCCCAGGCTCGGTGTGCCGTAACGAAGGCTTGAATCCGTGGGCCGCCGCAATGGGCCATCCATGGCCCAGTGCGGCTAACCCGGCGTCCTGCCGGGTTACCCACGGATTCAAGCCTGCGTTCGGCCAGCGTGGTTTTACGGGGCGCCGAAGATCAAGAGCAAGAGCGACTCGCTGCGCATCGTGGATACGTTTTTTGTTCTGTGTCGCCGCCTTACTGTGGCGAGCGGGCTTGCCCCGCGTTGGGCTGCGAAGCAGCCCTAATACCAGTGAGCGCGCCGTGTGCATTCTGGTTTCCCACGTCATCGTTAACAACCATCGCGGGCAAGCCCGGCTCAGGGGGAACGCGCACGCCTCAACGATCCGGTCGGCTACCAGGCCGCCGCGCTTTGCTTTTGATTTTGATCTTAGGCGCCCCGTCAAACACGCTGGCCGGAATTCGGCAGGGATTTGGGGGGTAAACCGGCAGGGATGCCGGTTTAGCCGCCCCGCGCCATGGATGGCGCGTGGCGGCGGCCCCCCAAATCATTGTCGAATTACGGGCACACCGAGCCTGAGCGAGGTGCCGAGTGTTGGGGCAAGAGCGTTTTGCTTACTTTTGCGCTCTTCAAAAGTGAGCCGCCGTAAGGGCGGAACCATAAGCCGCCGTTACCCAAAAAACGGATATGTACACCTAAAAACAGGTCCAACCCAATGAGCCTATTGCCCTACGCCTGGGCCAAATCCCAACGCATCCTCCTGCGCCCCACCGAAGCAGGCCACCTGCTGACGGTCTGCCCCTCAACCCCCGGCTGGTCCATCAGCGAAGTCCACCGCCAATTCGGCCCGGCCCACCTCGAACAGGTCCGCGACGACGAACTCGACGGCCTGCTCACCAGCGCGTACGCCGACACCGGCAGCGCCGCCGCCGTGGTGGGCGCCGCCGAAAACGAAGTCGACCTCGACCGCCTGATGCAAGACATGCCCGAAGTCACTGACCTGCTGGACACCCAGGACGGCGCCCCGGTGATCCGCATGATCAACGCCTTGCTCACCCAGGCCGCCCGCGACGAAGCCAGCGACATCCATATCGAGCCCTACGAAACCCATTCCGTGGTGCGCTACCGTGTCGACGGCACCCTGCGTGACGTGGTCTCGCCACGCAAGGCATTGCATGGCGCGCTGGTGTCGCGGATCAAGATCATGGCCCAACTCGATATCGCCGAAAAACGCCTGCCCCAGGACGGCCGTATCGCCCTGCGCGTGGCCGGGCGGCCCATCGATATTCGCGTGTCCACGGTGCCCACCGGCCATGGCGAAAGGGTGGTCATGCGCCTGCTGGACAAACAAGCCGGGCGCCTGCAGCTGGAAACCCTGGGCATGGAGCCGCAGCTGCTGGCACGCCTGGATACGCTGATCCGCCAGCCCCACGGCATCGTGCTGGTCACCGGACCCACCGGCAGTGGCAAGACCACCAGCCTGTACGCCGCCCTGGCGCGGCTGGATGCGAGCACCAGCAATATCCTCACCGTGGAGGACCCGGTGGAATACGACCTGCCGGGTATCAGCCAGATCCAGGTCAACGCCAAGATCGACATGACCTTCGGCCTGGCCCTGCGTGCGATCCTGCGCCAGGACCCGGACATCATCATGATCGGCGAAATCCGTGACCTGGAGACCGCACAAATCGCCGTGCAGGCTTCGCTCACCGGTCACCTGGTGCTGGCGACCCTGCACACCAACGATGCGGTGTCGGCGGTCAACCGCCTGATCGATATGGGGGTGGAGCCGTTCCTGCTGGCGTCGTCCCTGTTGGGGGTGTTGGCCCAGCGCCTGGTACGGCGCCTGTGCCCGCACTGCAAGCAGGAAGACCCCGCCGCGCCCGGCACCTGGCGCCCGGTCGGCTGCGCGCAGTGCAACCAGGTCGGCTACAGCGGACGTACCGGGATCCATGAGTTGTTCTGTGTCGACGATGCGGTACGCAGCCTGATTCATGAGGGCGCCAACGAGCAGGACCTGCGCCTGGCCGCGCGCCGCGCCGGGATGTTGAGCATGCGTGAAGACGGTGAACGCTGGGTGCGCAGCGGTGCCACCGCCCCCGAAGAAATCCTGCGTGTGACACGGGACGCCTGATGAATCGCTATCGCTATGAAGCCGCCGATAGCAGCGGCAAAGTCGAGGCCGGGCATGTGGAGGCCGACAGCCAGAGCGCAGCCTTTGCCAACCTGCGCAGTCGCGGTTTGACCGCGTTGCTGGTGCAGATCGAAGGCAATCAGCCGGCCGCGACGTGCAGCAGCCTGTTCAGCGCCAAACTGTCGGACAACGACCTGGCCTGGGCCACGCGGCAACTGGCGAGCCTGCTGGGTGCGAGCCTGCCGTTGGAAGCCGCGCTGAGTGCCACGGTGGAGCAGGCCGAGAAAAAGCATATCGCCCAGACCCTGGCCGCCGTGCGCGCCGATGTGCGGAGCGGCATGCGCCTGGCGGATGCGTTGGCGGCGCGACCTCGGGATTTTCCGTCGATCTACCGCGCGCTGATTGCGGCGGGGGAGGAGTCCGGTGACCTGGCCCAGGTGATGGAGCGTTTGGCCGACTACATCGAGGAGCGCAACAACCTGCGTGGCAAGATTCTCACCGCGTTTATCTACCCCGGTGTGGTGGGGCTGGTGTCCATCGGCATTGTGATTTTCTTGCTGAGCTACGTGGTGCCCCAGGTGGTCAGTGCGTTCTCCCAGGCCCGCCAGGACCTGCCGGGGCTGACCCTGGCGATGCTCAACGCAAGTGACTTCATCCGCGCCTGGGGCTGGCTGTGTCTTGCCGGGATCGTCGGCGGTTTCTGGAGCTGGCGCCTGTACCTGCGCAATTCCGTGGCGCGCTTGAATTGGCACAGTCGCGTACTGCGTTTGCCGCTGATCGGGCGCTTCGTGCTGGGCCTGAACACGGCACGATTCGCCTCGACCCTGGCGATTCTCGGCGGTGCCGGGGTGCCGTTGCTGCGTGCTCTGGAGGCCGCGCGGCAAACCTTGTCCAACGACCGGCTCGACCAGTGCGTCAGCGATGCCACCGCCAAGGTGCGCGAGGGCGTCAACCTGGCCCCGGCGCTGGCGGTGGAAAAGGTCTTCCCGCCGGTGCTGATCCACCTGATCGCCAGCGGCGAGAAAACCGGCTCCCTGCCACCGATGCTGGAGCGCGCGGCGCAGACACTGTCGCGGGATATCGAACGGCGTGCCATGGGCATGACCGCCTTGCTGGAGCCGCTGATGATCGTGGTGATGGGGGCCGTGGTGCTGGTGATCGTCATGGCGGTGTTGTTGCCGATCATCGAGATCAACCAACTGGTCACCTGACCGCACCTGCTCCCGTCCAACCTCGGGTTCCTCGTTCCGTCACATTCCGACAGCTCATGTCGCCTCCAGCCATACGCGCTGAAACCTGACTGTCACCTGCGCCCAAAGCGCTCGGAATCATGACCGGAACACCCGAGAATCTTTTTAAAAATCAAGGTGTTCCTCCCGAGGTTTTTTCCTACAAACGTCATCGGAAACTGCGAATTTCTGTCCCATGGTTTTAACCCCTGGCCACCCCCCTGAACACGGCTCGGGACCGAAGCCATGGCGTCATGCAAGAGCCCTCTACCCCAAACGTACAAACACGACGAAAGGAGATTCTTCATGTTTAAGCGCAACGTTCTCGCGGTATCCATGACCCTCGCTGCACTGTGCTCGGCCCAGGCTGCAATGGCTGACATCAACGGCGGCGGCGCAACCCTGCCACAAGCGCTGTACCAGACGTCTGGCGTGTTGACCGCAGGTTTTGCCCCGTACATCGGTGTGGGCAGCGGCAATGGCAAGGCAGCTTTCCTGACCAACGACTACACCAAGTTGAAGGCTGGCGTTTCCAACCTGAACGTGCACTGGGCGGGCAGCGATTCCAAGCTGAGCGCTACTGAACTGTCGACGTATGCGTCGGCCAAGCAACCTGCCTGGGGCAAGCTGATCCAAGTGCCATCGGTGGGTACTTCGGTTGCCATCCCGTTCAACAAAAGCGGGACTGCGGCCGTTGACTTGAGCATCAACGAGCTGTGCGGTGTGTTCTCCGGCCGTATCGCCGACTGGAGCGGTATCACAGGTTCGGGTCGCAGTGGCGCCATCAAAGTGGTTTACCGCAGCGAAAGCAGTGGCACCACCGAACTGTTCACGCGCTTCCTGAATGCCAAGTGCGCTGAAACCGGCACCTTCAATGTCACCACCACCTTCGGCACCAGCTACACCGGTGGTTTGCCTGCCGGCGCGGTTTCCGCAACTGGCAGCCAAGGCGTGATGACCACCCTGGCCGGTACCGACGGCGGTATCACCTACATGAGCCCTGACTTCGCCGCCCCGACCCTGGCCGGTCTGGATGACGCAACTAAAGTCGCTCGCGTGGGCAAGGACGTGGTCAACGGTGTGGCGGTCCAGGGTGTATCGCCGAAAGCGAGCAACGTATCCGCCGCCATCAATGCCGTGCCGTTGCCTGCTGTCGCTGACCGTGGCAACCCTGACGCTTGGGTGCCCGTGTTCGGCAAAGCCAACACCGCGGGTGTGGTGCCTTACCCAACGTCGGGCTACCCGATCCTGGGCTTCACCAACGTGATCTTCAGCCAGTGCTACGCCGATGCCACCCAGACCACCCAAGTGCGTGACTTCTTCACCAAGCACTACGGTTCGTCTGCCAACAACGACGCAGCGATCGAAGCCAACGCGTTCGTGCCACTGCCAAACAACTGGAAAATCGCTATTCGCGGCAGCTTCCTGACCGCCACCAATGCCCTGAGCATCGGCAACACCAACGTCTGCAACGGCATCGGTCGTCCGCTGTAACCCACGCTTTCAAAGACCCGCAACACCTGATCAGCAACGGCCTGCGCCGTTGCTGATTTTTGCGTTTGTGCTGTTCACCGCCGCGCCGACAGCGTCATGTGAACTTTGCATGACAGAAGTTCAGTCGTGTCCCTCGCCAACCGCCTAATCCTCATACGTGAGCCTGTCCTGCTCCCTGCGTAATAACAAAGAAGGAAGATTCCCGATGGTCCGCTGCAAATCACCGGTCAACCTGAAAGCCCCCGAGACCGTCCTGCGTCTCAAGCCTTTGGCCCATGCCATTGCCTTATTGATGGTGGCGGGTAACGCCCAGGCAGCCACGGCGTTCAGTTCCGGCTGGTTTGCCGACAAGGGCGCGTCCCAGGCGGCCACGGCAGCGCGTACCGGTGCCGGCCAGGTGCCGGGGATTCCTTCATTGAACCAGCAGGCGCGGGTCAAGCAGCAGTTGGCGCGCTCCATCAGTACCTTGAACACCAGTGTCGCGGCCATTGCGGCCCAGCAGGCCGCGCAAGCGGCAGGGCGACAGGCGGCGTTCGGTCAGGTCTCGGCGATTCCCGATGGCCTGGGCAAGGGCGGCCTGCAGGTCGACAACAGCCTGACCCAGGGTTGGACCCACGCCAAGAACCCGACCCAGATCCAGTCCGGCGGCAAGACCACGGTGACCATCGAGCAGACCGCCGACAAGGCGATCCTCAACTGGGAGACGTTCAACGTCGGGCGCAACACCACCGTGGACTTCCAGCAGCAGGCCAGTTGGGCGGTGCTCAACCGCGTCAACGATCCCAATGCGCGCCCCAGTGAGATCCAGGGCCAGATCAACGGCGCCGGTACGGTGATGATCATGAACCGCAACGGCGTGGTGTTCGGCGGCACCAGCCAGGTCAACGTGCGCAACCTGGTGGCGGCCGCCGCGAACATCACCGACGAGCAGTTCACCCAACGCGGCCTCTACGTCGATGCCAACGGCACCCAGCCGACCTTCACCGATGCGGCGGGCAAGGTCCAGGTGCAGCGCGGTGCGTTGATCCAGACCCACAATCCGGCCACCTCCACCGACGCCGGCGGCTATGCCTTGCTGCTCGGTACCGAAGTGGAAAACGCCGGCACCGTCATCACCGCCAAGGGCCAGACCACCCTGGCTGCCGGCGACAGTTTCTACATCCGCAAGGGTGTCGGCACCACGGGCAACGACCGCTCCACCACGCGTGGCAATGAGGTGGCGACCAGCCTCAACCCTGGCAGCAGCGCAGGTAAAGTCACCAACAGCGGCCTGATCATGGCCTCCACCGGCGATATCACGCTCACCGGCCACCAGGTGCAGCAAAACGGCGTGGCGCTGGCCAGCACCTCGGTGGACACTCGCGGCACGATTCATCTGCTCAACGCTGCCAGCGACAGCACCGGTAGCGTGACCCTGGGCGAGGGCAGCACCACCGCGATCTTGCTGGACGCCAGTGGCAGCACCGCCCTCAACAGCCAGAAAGACAACGGGCTGGTCAAACTCGACGGAACACCCGCCAACCTGATCACCGGCCGGTTCAACCACCTCAGTGCCGTGGCTGACCGTACCGACCAATCACGCGTCGAGATCGTCAGCGGTGGCTCCGTGGACTTCCAGAAGGGTTCGATCACCCTGGCCACCGGCGGCCAGGTGGCGGTCAGCGCTACCGGGCGCAGCCTGGTGCGCGATGGCGCGATGATCGACGTCTCAGGCGCGGTCGGCGTCAAGGTGTCGATGGCATCCAACACGATCAAGATCAACGTGCAGGGTAACGAGCAGCGTGATGCTCCGGTGAACCGTGACGGCGGGCAACTGATCAACAACGATGTGTGGGTCGACCTGCGCGAGCTGGTGTTTGTACCGGCAGGCACCAACGGTTACGCGACGGATCGCTGGTACACCGCCGGCGGCTTGCTGGAAGTGGGCGGTTACCTCGGTACTCAAGGACATTCGGTCGGCGAATGGATGGCCCAGGGCGGCACGGTGACCTTTACCGGCAAGGATGTGGTCACTCAGACGGGCGCGCAGATCAACCTGTCCGGCGGCACCGTGGACGTGCAGGCCGGTTACATCCAGCAGACCTGGCTCAAGGGGCCCAATGGCCGCTTGTATGAATTGTCCAGGGCGCCCGGCGACATCCTCTATTCGGGGTTCTACAAGGGCTATGAAGACACCAGCGCGCGCTGGGGCCAGACCGAGTATTACTACAACCCGCTGATCGCGCCGCAACGCCGCTACGAGGCCGGCTACACCGTAGGCCGCGACGCCGGCAAACTGGTGGTCGGCACCACCAGTGCGGTGTTGGAAGGTCAGTTGATCAGTGATGTGTTCCAGGGCGATCGGCAGACCCAGGCGCCCAACATCAACCTCGATGGCTACCAGCAATCCAAGAAGGCCATGGCCCAGCGGGCGCAGTTGATCATCGGCCAGTACATTCCGATCTACAACAAGACCACCGGCACGCTGCGCTATGCCCTGAGCGGCACCACCGATCAGGTGCTGATCGATGGCAATACCCGGAAAATCGCCGATGGCCTGGACCTCACCACGGCGCTGCCAGCGGATCGCCAGGGCCAGATGGTGCTCGACAGCGACCCGCTCAACGGTTACCAACTGGGCGCGATCAAGGTGGGCGCCAAGCAGCAGATCACGGTGAATGGTGCGCTCAAGGTGGCAGACGGCGGCGACATCACCTTGTTCGGGCCGGGGGTCGGTATCAACGCCAATCTCACCGCCCGGGGGGGCAGTATCAACGCGGGCAACATCCTCACTCAGGTCAACCTCAACGCGGGCAACACCGTCGGCGATGTGATCCTCGCGGGCAGCGGACGGGTCGATGTGGCGACAGGCGTCAAGCTGGACGCCGCCGGGCGCTGGAACAACCTGGCGCTGGACCCGAGCCTTGGTGAAGGCGTGGCCTATGTGAACGGCGGCAAGGTGTCGCTGCGCAGCACCGGCAACCTGAACCTGGCGTCAGGCAGCGTGGTGGAGGCGTCTTCCGGCGCCACGCTCGGCGTGGATGGCAAGCTCATCGGCGGCAAGGGCGGTGACGTGACCTTGGGGGCACTGGGCAGCCTGGGGCTGGAGGGCGAGATTCGCGGTTATGGTGTCAATGGCGGCGGCACCCTGGCGTTGCAGGCCCGCAAGGTACAGATCGGCAACAGCACCGGGGCGCCTGACGCCGGCACCGTGCAACTGGCGCAAGACTTCTTCAACAAGGGCTTCTCGGCCTATGACATCACCGGCAACGAGGGCCTGCTGGTCACTGACGGCACCCAGGTGGATGTCACCACGCCGGTGTATCGCCTTGGCGAGCAGACGTCCGCTGCGCCAACGGGAGGCGACCCTGCCACGGTATTGGAGCGCTGGACCCCTGCGCTGTATCAGCAAGACGCTGCCAAAGGCGTGCTGACCCAGCGCCGTGGCGCCAGCCTGAGCCTGACTGCCGGTCGGCAGGAATCCACGGCGGCCGAACTGGCTACCACGGCCCTGACAGTGGGCCGGGGCGCGGTGATCAACGTCGACCCGGGCCAGAGCATCAACCTGCGCAGCGTCGGCCAGTTGACGGTCAACGGCACGCTCAATGCCTGGGGCGGCAGCGTCAATCTGGGAGGCCTGACCGCTGTCGGTTCCGAGGTGGCCAATGCCGCCGGGCATAACCGCTCGATCTGGGTCGGCGACCACGCGGTGATCGATGTGGCAGCCCGTGCGATCAGTGCCGCGGACAATCGCGGGCGCCTCTACGGCCAGGTCGGCCAGGGTGGCAGGATCAGCCTCGGCGGCGAAATTGACCTGGCCACCGGCATTGCCAAGGCCAGCGACCTGTTTGTGGTGGTGCGCGATGGCGCGCGCCTGGACGCTTCCGGTGCCCAGGCGATGCTCGACATTCCGGGCCAGGGCCGGGTGCAGGTGGCCAGCAATGGCGGCAGCATCAGCGTTGCGTCCAACAATGGCCTGTATCTGGATGGCAGCTTGGTCGCCCGGGCCGGCGGTGCCGCGGCGGCGGGCGGCAGTTTATCGCTGGCACTGGAAACGCCTTACTACCTCAAGGCGGCGGTCACCGACCCGATGCTCAAGGTGCGTGAACTGGTGCTCAGCCAGTCCCATCAAGCCAGCCCCCTCCCGGACACCCTCGAGTACGGCCATGGCCGCCTCGGTGTGGACCAGGTCACCACCGGCGGCTTTGATAACCTGGCCTTGCTCAGCAACGGCGTGTTGAGCTTCGACGGTGATGTGTCGCTGAACATGGGGCAAAGCCTGCGCCTGTACAGTGGCGCCATGGGCCTTGCCGAAAACGCCGCCGCCAACGCTCGCATCAACCTGTCTGCGCCTTATCTGCTGCTGGCCGGCATCCTTGCGCCGCTGGACCCCAGCAAGGACCAGTACCTGCATCCGGTGCTGGCGTCCAACCTGTCGCAACGTGCCAGCCAGGCGCTGTTCCAGGCCAGTGGCAATCTGATCGACGTGCGCGGCAATGTGCTGTTCGGCAACCAGAGTGACCTGACGCTGAGCGATGCCAGCAAGCAGAGCATCGATCGCCGTGGCTTCGATGATGTGCAGTTGAGCAGCCAGGGTGACCTGCGCTTCCTGGCCGGTGCCGGGGCGGACGTGATCGCGCAGGGCATCAGTACTCAGTTGATGACCAAAGGCGATATGACGCTGCGCGCCGCGCAGTTGTACCCGGCGACGGACGTTGGCGCACGGGTGCTGGCCGGTTTTATCGATGCCTTCTCTGGCTTCAAGTACGACCCGACCCGTACCTTGACGATCGCGCGCACGGGGACTGCTGATGCCGCCATGCCGTACTCGGCGTTTGGCCGCCTGCAACTGGGCGGCCCGACGATCAAGCAGGGCGGGGTGGTGCGTGCGCCCCTGGGCCTGATCGAAATCGGCAACCTCGGGGCCAGCCGCGTCGAGCTGCTGCCCGGCAGCCTGACCTCGGTGAGTGGCAAGGGACTGGTGTTGCCCTACGGCGGCACGGTAGACGGCCAGGTCTACAAATACAACGGCAAGACTGTGACGTTCCTTGGGCAGGGGGCGTTGCCTAACGCGAACGGCAGCCTGAATGTCGGGATGGTCCTGGGTGGCGAATCGGTGGTGGTGCAGCCTGACGCTACCGTGGACCTTTCCGGTGGCGGCGAGCTGCTTGGGGCCGGGTTTATTTCCGGGCGCGGCGGATCTACCGATGCGCGCTACAACCCTCTGGTGCAATTCGGGGCAACCGGCGGTTTTGTGTTGCCGGGGCTGGGCACCAACCCGGTCTACGCGATTGTGCCGGGCGCGCAACCGGGCTATGCCCCGGTGGGGCCGGAGGGCGGGGCGACCGACCCGTTGATTGGCCAGCAAATCACGATCGGTGCCGGTGTGCCGGGGCTGACAGCGGGCACCTACACCTTGATGCCGTCCACTTATGCCCTGATGCCGGGGGCCTTCCGCCTGGAAATCAACGGCTTGGCGGGGCTCGGCAGCGAAGGCACGACCCAGTTGCTGCGCAACGGCTCATGGTCCACTGCGGGGCGCTTGTCCATCGCCAATACCGGCATCGGCAACAGTACGGCGAGCCAGGTGATCCTCACCGCCGCCGACACCCTGCGCCGCTATTCCCAATACAACGAGACCCGTTATGCGCAATTCGCCGTGGCCGACGCGGCCCGCCTCGGGGTGCCGCGTGCGCTGTTGCCGGTGGATGCCAAGACCCTGCAACTGAACCTCAGCCCGGGGGCGGGTGCCAATGCCTTTTCGTTCAAGGGTATCGGTCGCTTCGAGGCCGCCGACGGCGGTTACGGTGGCACCGTGGCGTTGACCAATGGCAACAGGAGCACGGGCAAGGACATTGAGATCGTCGCGGCAGGCAGGGGCGCAACCTCGGGTTTCAGCGGCATCAGCGTCGAGGCCGAGAGCCTCAACGCGCTCGGCGCGGCGCGTCTGTTGATCGGTGGCCTGACCGTGGTGACCTACGGTCAGGGCGGCAACTACATCAACCTGGCCAACGGAGCCTTGAGCAACATCAACCTGCGCGAAGGCGCGAACCTGGCGGCGCCGGAAGTGTTGCTGGTGTCCTCTACCGGCAAGGTAACCGTCGAACAGGGGGCCTCGATCAACACCATCGGTCGCGGCAAGGCCAGTTATGACGCACGTGACGGCTTTGTGTACAACATGCCCAATATGCTGGCGGTGTCCAACGGCCTGCTCAACGTGGTCGCAGCAACGCCGATGGCCGGTGTGACCAGCGGCGGGATCGAGCTGGGGGCTTGCACTGGCACGCTGTGCAGCGGCCAGACCGCTTTGTATTCCGAAGGCACACTCGTTGCCTTGACCGACAGCA
>Ga0105251_10001234_pt1 | contig 22139 bp, 7 predicted proteins | sample KBSS64metaG_FD_80424 | JGI IMG/M metagenome (GOLD analysis project Ga0105251, IMG submission 80424) | Switchgrass rhizosphere microbial communities from Kellogg Biological Station, Michigan, USA - KBS S6-4 metaG | ecosystem: Host-associated > Plants > Roots > Rhizosphere > Soil | place...
AGCTGACGATCAGCCTGGCGTAGTCCTCAGGGTGGAACAGCTGGTCGTTGGCGGCGATGGTCGACACGCTGTGCTCGCCGTACAGCGCGCCCTTGGCCAGGTTGAGGCTGGTCTGCTGGATGGCCAGGCGCACATCGGCCAGGGTCAGGCCGATGGCGGCGAGTTTTTCCGGCTGGGCCTGCACGCGAATGGCCGGGCGCAGCTGGCCGGTGATGTTGATCAGGCCGACCCCTTCGATCTGGCTGAGCTGGCGCGCCAGCAGGGTTTCGGCGTAGTCGCTGAGGTCATTGCCGGGCATCTGCGCGGAGCTGACGGTGAGCACCAGTACCGGGCTGTCGGCCGGGTTGACCTTGCGCCAGGTCGGCGGGTTGGGCAGGTCCTGGGGCAGGCGGGCGGTGGCGGTGTTGATCGCCGCCTGGACTTCCTGGGCGGCGGTGTCGATGTTCTTGTCGAGGGTGAACTGCAAGATCAGGGTGGTCGAACCCAGCGCACTGCTGCTGGTCATCTGGGTCATGCCGGGGATGGCACTGAACTGCACCTCCAGCGGCGTGGCCACCGAAGACGCCATGGTTTCCGGGCTGGCACCGGGCAGCTGGGTGGTGACCTGAATGGTCGGGAAGTCCGCCTCGGGCAGGGGAGCCACGGGCAGCCGGGGGAAGGCGATGGCGCCGAGCAGCACCAGGGCGAAGGTCAGCAGCAGGGTGGCGATCGGGTGATCGATGCACCATGCCGAAACGCCGTTGCGGGTATTCATGGCTGGCTCCTGCGCTCAGCCATTTCCGCTGGTGGCGGCACGTCCGGGGTCACCTCGACCCGTGAACCGGGCTTGAGCCGTGATTGCCCGTCGAGCACCAGGCGCTCGCCCGGCTTGACCCCGGCGATGATGTTCAGGGTGCTGTCCTGGTACAGCACCTTGACTGGCACGGCGGTGACCTTGTCACCGTCCAGGCGGTAGACGAAGTGCCCGTCGACGCCACGCTGCACCACCGGTGGTGGCACCACCAGGGCATTCTCCTCGAGCGCAGTGCGCAGGCGGATGGTGACCAGCTGGCCCGGCCACAGGCGGCCGTCCTTGTTGTCGAATTCAGCCTTGACCCGCACCGTGCCGGTGTTGGCGGAGATCTGGTTGTCGATCAGGGCCAGGTGGCCTTCGCCGAGCAGGTTGCGTTCGCCGTCGGCGTCCATGTAGGCCTGTACCAGCGCCGGGGTTGGCGCCTTGAGCAGGGCCTGCAGGGTCGGCAGCATCTGTTGCGGCAAGGCGAACTCGACGGCGATCGGGTCGATCTGGGTGACGCTGAACAGGCCCTGGGTATCGCTGCTGCGCACCAGGTTGCCGGGGTCGACATTGCGAATGCCGACGCGCCCGGTCACCGGCGAGCGGATCTGCGTGTACGACAGCTGCACCTCGGCATTGGCAATGGCCGCCTGGTTGCCCTTGACCGTGGCCTGCAACTGGTTGACCAGCGCCTGTTGTTGGTCGAGGGTCTGCTTGGACACGCCATCGTCAGTGCTGAGCAGGCGGTAGCGCTTGAGGTCGACGCCGGCCACCTGGATCTGCGCCTGGCTCTGGCCGAGCTGGGCACGGGCCTGGTCGAGGCTGGCGCGGATCGCGCGGTCATCCAGGGTGGCGAGCAGGTCGCCTTCCTTCACCCACTGGCCTTCCTTGACCAGCACCTGGGTCAGCACCCCCTCGACCTGTGGCCGCACTTCAACGCTGTGCAGGGACAGCACCGAGCCGATGGCGCTGGCGTAGCGCGGCACGTCCTGCTGGGCGACGCTGACCACGCGCACTGGCACCGCCGCTTGCGCGCGCGGTGTGGTGGCCTGCTGGCGCTGGCCATACCAGACGCCGAGGGCCACCAGGGCGAGCAGCGCCAATGCGGCGAGAAGTACGGAACGAGAAGGACGTCGCATCGGCGCGGGCACCTTGGCCAAGGGGTGAGGAAAGGCGGGCTGTATTGAAGCTTATAGCGCTGTGACCGGGTCGGCAGCGTGACAGCTGGCTGACAGCGCTGACAGGTTGGGTGTCGTGGGCCTTGTTGGCGGTTGTTGTGGGCGCTTGGTGTGCCTGTCTTGAGTTTTGTGGTGATGCATGAATCAAGCGCCGCCCGAGCGGCGCTTCGCGGATAAACCCGCTCCCACAGATACTGCACAAGCCTTGAATTCTGTGAAGTTCCTGTGGGAGCGGGTTTATCCGCGAAGAGGCCAGGCCTGCTTACCTAGAATCCGATGAAGGCATAGTAGACCGGCGTATCTGCAGTGGTTTGCAGCCCCAATGCCTGCAAGTCATTCACCAGCTCGGTCTGCTCCACATGCAACGTCCACCCGCTCCGGGTCTCAACTGGCACCTGCGCCAGCGCCCCAGCAAAGGCCGTCATCTCCGGCAACCAGGCAGTAAACCCATTGCCCTTGAGCGCGCTGGTGGTCATCCCCAGCGCCTCGCAAATGGCCACCTTGGCCGCGATGTTGTCGCGGTCCGCCTGCCGCGAAGCCTGCACCAGCGCCAACAGCGCCGTGTCCACCGGCAGCGCGCCATGGATCAGTTCGGGCCCCTGTTCCCACGCTTCGGGCGGGCAGTCCTTGTTCTCCGGGCGCAGCGGAATATGCGGGTTGATCTCTACCGGATAGATGCGGCAGACCAGCGGTCGGCTTTCATAGATGGTGCACAGGTCGTTGTCGTCGAGGTTGCGACAGCGCCCCGGGTTGAATGCGGCAAAGGTCACCGAAACGCGGGCTTCGCTGCCGCCACAAAGCACCGGATACGAGCGGCGCAGCACATGCTCGCGCTGCTCCGGCGGCATGCCAGGCCCATCGGTCACGAAGGCTTCGATCAATACGATCACCTGGCCACCGGCCGTCGCCCACTGGCGTGCCTCGTCCAGGGTCAGCGGCACATGGTGGCCCGTGCAGCACTTGCCACAACCGGTACAGGCAAAACGCAGGTTGTCGTTCACTTCGCGTCAGGGTTCCATTCGCTGATGTAGGCCTGCTGCTGCTTGCGGTCGTACAGGCAGAGCTCGGTGCCGCTGCGTTGCTGCATGTGCGCCTGTGGATAAACCCCTTCGATGAGCAGGGCGCTGAAACCGACCCGATCATCGAACTCCGCCGGCTTGCCGCGGGCGTGGGCATCCTTGAACTGGCTGGCCTTCAGGCAGGCCTTGAGCATCTGCTGGCGCTGCTCGTTCCAGGCCTGGCTGCTGGAGGCCTGGGCGACACCGCTGAACAGGGCGCAGGCGATCAGGAGAGAGCTGAAAAACTTCATACGCGGTTCCGGGAAATCATCCGAGGGGCGCGAATTATGCCCGAGTCAACCCTGGCAGCAAGCCAGGGAGTTTGTCGCTGAATATAACAACACGTGCTTCAGCGCTCGGCAAATACCACGGTACGCGCCGCCGTCACCAGGCAGTCGGTGAGGTCGGGCGAGGAGAACTTGGTGAGGATGGCATTGGCCCCGGCCAGCCTGGCCTTCTCGCTGCTCATGGCGCTGTCCAGCGAGGTGTGCAGCAGCACGTAGAGGTGCTGGAAGTCCGGCGTCTCGCGCAGGGTGCGGGTGAAGGCATAGCCGTCCATCTCGGACATTTCGATGTCCGAGACGATGATGTTGATCTCTTGCCCCGTGCCCTGCAGCTCCAGCAGCACGTTGATCGCATCCTTGGCGCTGCGCGCGGTGTGGCAGTCGATGCCGAGGTTGCGCAGGGTGTGCACCGACTGCTGCAGCGCCACCTGGCTGTCGTCGACTACCAGGATGTTGGCGGCAGCCAGCAGGCTGGCGTCTTCCTCGCTCAGCACACCTGGCTGTGGCTCCGGCTCGGGCGGGGCAATGCCGTGGATGACTTTTTCGATGTCCAGCACCTGCACCAGGGTGTTGTCGACCCGCGTCACGCCGGTGATGAACGAGCGGTTGCCCGAGCCGAACGGCGGCGGCTTGATATCGGTGCTCAGGCAATGGACGATGCGGCTCACCGCCTGCACGTGCAGGCCCTGGCGCGAGCGGCTGATCTCGGTGACGATCAGGCAGCCGCCGTCCGGGTCGGCCAGCGGGCGTTCGCCGATGGCCCGGGACAGGTCGATCACCGACAGCGAATTGCCGCGCAGGGTCGCCACGCCTTTCACGTGCGGGTGCGACTCGGGCAGCTTGGTCAGTGGCGGGCAGGGGATGATCTCGCTGACCTTGAGCAGGTTGATTGCCATCAGCTTGCCGCTGCGCAGGGTGAACAGCAGCAGCGACAGCGAATCCGCGCGGGCATTTTGCGTGGCCATGGTGACCTTCGTGGGAAACAGGGGATGCCGGGTTATCGGCCTGATCTGGCTGCGCTTTAGCGCATTCGCACCGAGGAAGGTTGCCCGGGGTTCTTGTGGGAGCGGGCTTGCCCGCGAACACCGGCATAGCCGGTGCCATGCACCGTAGTGCCTGCTTCGCGGGCAAGCCCGCTCCCACAAGGGATCTCTGCCGGAGCAGGCGTCAGCGTTCGCGCAGGGCTTCCCGGGCCCGGTTCAGCGGCTTGATCAGGTAATCGAGGATGGTCTTCTCGCCTGTGCGGATATCCACCGTGGCAATCATCCCCGGCACGATCGCGAAGTGTTTGCCGGCCTTGTTCTGCAAACTGTCCTGCTCGGTGCGAATGAACACTCGGTAATAGTAGATTTCCGGTTTCACCTCATCCTGCAAGGTATCCGGCGAAATCCCCACCACCTTGCCTTCCAGCCCGCCGTACACCGAATAGTCATAGGCACTGATCTTCACCTTGGCTGCCTGGTCGGGGTGGATGAAGGCGATGTCACGCGGCGCGATGCGGGTTTCCACCAGCAGCCGCTCGTCCAGCGGCACGATCTTCATCACCTGCCCGCCGGGCTGCACCACGCCACCCAGGGTGTTGACCTCAATGTCCTTGACGATGCCGCGCACCGGCGAGCGCAGGGTCAGGCGGGTCAGCGAGTCGCTGCGCCCGCGGATCACCTCCGCCAGGCTGTCGGCTTCGGCACTGGCCTTGGCCAGCTCTTCCCGCGCGCGCACCAGGTAGTCGGAGCGGGCCTCGTTGGCCTTGAGTTCCAGTTCCGAGCGCTGGCGGTTCAGGCGGATCACCTCCACCCGGCTGGAGGCGCCCATCTTGGCCAGGTTTTCGGTGATCTTCAGCTCGCTGCGCACCAGCCGCAACGAGTCCTCGATTCCGGCCAGGGTCTGTTCCAGGCCGCGGCGGCGGGTCTGGTAGAGCGCGGTCTCGGCATCGATCAGGTCGGGCGAATCCTGCAGGCTTTTCGGGAAAATCAGTGGTTTGCCGGTCACCTCGGCCTGCAACCGCGCCACGCTGGCTTTTGCCGCACGGTACTTGGCCTCGCTCTCGCCGACGCTGGAGGCGGTCTTGGTCGGGTCGAGCTGGGCCAGCACCTGGCCACGCTCGACCAGGTCGCCCTCGGCCACGTTCATCTCGGCGACGATGCCGCCCTCGAACGACTGGATCACCTGCTCGCGTGAACTGGGGATGACCTTGCCGGTGCCGGTGGAGACCTCGGTTACCTCGAACCAGGCCGCCCAGGCCAGGAACGCGGCAAGCATGAGGGCGCAGAGGGTGATCAGGCGGCCGGCGCGGAACACGGCCTGGTCGTCCTGGCCATCGAGGTAGGAGGCGGGGAGTTCATGCTGGCTCATGCCTGGGCTCCTTGCAGCTTGGCCAGAGCGGCGTCGCGCTTGTCGTCGATGACGATGCGCCCGCCGTCCAGCACGATGACCCGCTCCACCCGTTGCAGCACGCTCAGGCGGTGAGTGGCGATCACCAGGGTGCGGCCCTGGCAGAAACGGTCGAGGTTATCCAGCAGTTTGCGTTCGGTGACGTCGTCCAGCGAAGCGGTGGGTTCGTCCAGCAGCAGCACCTGCGGCTGGCGTACCAGCAGGCGAGACAGCACCAGGGCCTGGCGCTGCCCACCGGACAGGCCCTGGCCACCTTCGAGGATCAGGTGATCGAGGCCCTTGGGCAGGTGGCGGACGAACTCCAGCGCGCCGGTGGCGGCCAGCGCCGCCACCAGTTCCTGATCGCTGGCCTGGCCGGCGCCGAGGGTGAGGTTTTCCCGCAGGGTGCCGTGGAACAGCCGGGCGTACTGGGCCAACAGGCCGACATCACGGCGCAGGTCGGCGGGGTCGAGGTGGTCCAGGGCGATGCCGTCCAGGCTAACCTCCCCTTGCGCCAGGTCCATGGCCCCGCCCAAGGCTTGCAGCAAGGTCGACTTGCCAGCGCCGTTGCGGCCGAGCACGGCGATGCGCTCGCCGGGCTGGATGGCCAGCTGGCCGATGCTCAGTACCGGCGGCGCCTCGGGGCTGTAGCGAAAGTGCGCCTGGCGCAGCAGGTACTCGCCGCGGATTGCCGGCAGGTGCACGCGGGCCTCGCCTTCGGGGTGATCGACCGGCGCCTGCATCAGTTTGTCCAGGCCCTCCAGGGCCACCTTGGCCTGCTGCCAGCGGGTCAGCACATGGGTCAACTGGGCCAGCGGCGCCATCATCCGCGATGACAGCATCGACGCCGCCACCAGGCTGCCGGTGGTGAGGTCGCCGGCGATCACCATCGGCGCGCCGATCACGATCACCACGGCGAACACCGCGCCCTGCACGTTCTGGGTCCAGGTCACCAGGCCGTTGGTCAGGGTGCGCAGGCGCAAGCTGGTGTGGGCGCAGGCAGCGTTGTACTGGTTCCACTGGCGCTCGAAGCGCGCCTCGGCCTGCAGCGCCTTGATCTCGTCCAGGCCCTGGATGCTTTCCACCAGCATGGCGTTGCGCAGCGACGACTCGCGCATCGAGGCATTGGCCAGCGCCGCCAGGCGGCGCTGTGCCAGCAGGCCGGGGAGGACCATGGCCAGCAGCGCCACCAGCGGGATGAACACCAGTACCCCGCCGATCAACCAGAACACGAACAGGAACAACAGGAAGAACGGCAGGTCGGCCAGGGCCGTGGCGGTGCTGGAGGTGATCAGGTCGCGGATCGACTCCAGCTCGCGCAACTGCGAGATGAACGAGCCGGTGGACTTCGGCCGCGCCGAGTTGCGCAGGCGCAGGGCATGGCCATAGACCAGGTCGGACACCCGCAGGTCGGCGCGCTTGCCGAGCAGGTCGGTGACCTTGAGCCGCAGCAGGCGCATGCTGAAGTCGAACACCAGCGCCAGCACTACGCCGCCGAACAGAACGTACAAAGTCGGCAGGGACTCGCTGGGGATCACCCGGTCGTACACCTGCATCGAGAACAGCACGCCGGCCAGGGCCAGCACGTTGGCCACCAGCGAGGCGACCATCACCTGGCCATAGGGGCGCAGGTCGCGCAGCACGATGCGGGCGAACCAGTGGCGGTCGTAGGGGGCGGTGTAGTCGTCGGTGCGCACGTCACGCAAGGGGCGCGCCGGGCGCATCAGCGCGACGCGGTTGATGCGCCCTTCGAGCGCGTCGCGCGGCAGGCGCGACGTCAGGCCCTGGTCGCCGGCGAAGACCACGGCCAGTTCATCTTCCTCGGTCACCGCTTCGACCGTCGCCAGCTGGCCATCGTCCAGTTCCAGCACCAGCGGCGTGCGCCATTGGCGCAGGGCCTTGGCGTCGTAGCGCACGAAGCGCAGGGTCAGGCCGGCCTGGCGCGCCATGTGCCGGAGGATCTCGTCCAGTGGCCGCGCGTCTTCTACCGCAGCCAGGCGGATTCGCTGGGGCGACACGTCCAGGCGGTAGTGGTGGGCGACCTGCAGCATCACCTCCAGCCACGGGCCAAGGTCCGGCCGGTGCACCACTGCCGGCTCGGCGTTCTGTTGCTGCCCGGCGCTGGCCAGGTTGACGGTATCGTTCATGGCTCGATCTCCACCCCTTGCAGGTTGCGCCCGTCCAGCCCGAAGGCGGAGCGCAGGGCGCCGGTGTTATACAGGCAGTCGACATCCAGGCGCAGCAGGTCGGAGCGGGTGCCGGCCAGCTCGAAGCGCGACTGGTAGATTTCCTGCTCGGCGTTGAGCAGGTCGAGCAGCGGCCGGGTACCCAGGTCCAGGTATTGTCGGCCATAGAGTTCACGGGCTTCCTGGATGCTGGCCTGGCGCGCTTCCAGCGAGCTGAGGCGCCGGCCCAGCCCGGACGTCTGTGCCATGGCTTCGGCCAGCCCGCGGCGGGCCTGCAGGCGTGCGGCGTCTTCGGCGGAGTCGGCGGCGCTCAGGGCATGGCCGGCGGCGCGGCTGCGGGCGCTGATGGCACCGCCCTGGTAGATGGGCACCTCGACGTTCAGGTAGATGCCCGCCTGGGTGCGGTCCAGGCTTCGGTTGTCGCGGTTGTAGTCGTTGTCCAGGTAGTGATTGACCTGCGGTTGCAGCGACAGCGTGGGGTAGGCTTCGGCCTTGGCCTGGGCCAGTTCGGCCTGGGACTGGGCGCGCAAGGCCAGGGCCATCAGCACAGCCGGCAGTCGGTCGCTACCGCCTGGGGAGCGTTTGCAGGCCTGATTCAGCTCTGGCGGCGAAGTTTCGGCCAGGGCCGGTGGTGCCACGCGGCCAAGCAGCTCGGCCAAGGTCGAACGCCAGCGTTCGTACTGCGACTGGTATTCCTCGAGGGTGGCGCGGGCGCCTTCTACACGCGACTCGGCCTGGACCACATCGGAGCGGGTGCTGGCGCCCATGTCACTGCGCTGGCGGGCCATGCCGGCAATGTCGCCGACGCCCCGTATCTGGTCGCGGGCAATCACCATCAGCTGCTCGTAGCGGCGGGTTTCGATCCAGGCATAGGCGGTGTCACGGGCGAGGTCGTCGACCACCAGCAGGATATTGGCCTGGGCCCGGGTAGCGGCGGCCTGGGCGGCGCTGACGGCACTGTCGACCTTGCCGAAGTCGTAGAGCATCTGCTTCAGCGACAGGTTCAGCGCCTGGCTGTTGCGGTCGCCGCCGTAGCCGCTGTCATAGCCGGTGCGGATACCGCCGGAAATCTGTGGGTAGTAGCCGGCACGGGCGACGTTGATGCCTTCGCCCTGCTTGTACAGGTTGCCGACGGCTTCGGCGATGCTCGGGTGCCACTGCGCGGCGGTCAAGACCGCCTCGGCCAGCCCCAGGCGGTCGCCATTGTTGTTGGCCTGCCCGGAAGGTGGACGGGCGGGAATGGCACCGGGCGCGTCGCGCATCAATGACGGCCCGATGGTGCGCAGTCTGGGGTCTATGTCGTCGGCTGCCTGGGCAACCGGATTCAGGTTCAACACCAGGAGCCCGAAGGCTCCCAGCCACAGCGGTGACAGCGGACTGCTTCGCTTCACGTAATTCCCTTACTGCTGATCGTCCTTGCCGCCGGGCGGTGTGCCCGGCGGATTGCAGCGGCCTCAGACGACATGGATGCTGTTTTGCACCCAGAGGTGGTGGCTCGGATCTTCCTGGGCCGTGTATTGGTTATAGTCGATACCGTCGGCAGTTTGGTTACCGACCAGGGTCCAGTTGTCTGTCATGTGCACCGAGTCTTTGTCGTCCCCCTTGATGATCAGCGTGTTGTTGCCGGTTTCGGTGATTGCCACCACGTCCGCCAGGTTGAGGGTCAGCGCCACCGCGCTGGTGGCGTTGAGGTCGATCACCTCGATGTTGTGGATGCGCTCGGCCAGGGTCCCCAGGTCGATGCTGGCATCGCCGCCACCCCACAGCAGGGTGTCGGTACCGGTGCCGCCATCGACGCTGGCGAAGTTCTGGTCGACCACTTCGAGGATGTCGTTGCCAGCGCCGCCTTCCAGGGTGATGTGCCCGCCCTGGCTGCCCACCAGGTGGTCGTTGCCGTCGGTGCCGGCGATCACCTCGCTGGAGGCGGCGGCCGCCACGCTGGCCACGGCCAGGCTGTCGTCGCCGGTGTCGGCCGCCAGTGCGGAGAAGGTGGTAAGGCCGGCGGCGTTGTCCAGGTTGACGGTGAGCGTGGCGGTGTCGGTGGTGCCGTTGGGGTGGGTCAGTTCGTAGGTGAAGGTGTCGTGCTGGCCGATCACCGCCGAGGTCAGCCCGCTGTTGAGGGTGTAGGTGTAGCTGCCGTCGGCATGCACCAGCAGCGTGCCATAGGTGCCGGCCACGCTGACCCCGTTGTAGCCGGGAATGGTGTAGGTGCCAGCGGCCGTGAGCACGCTCAGCACGGTCAGGGCAGAGCCCAGGGTGTCGGTGCCGTTGGGGTCGGTGATCAGGTTGCCGCTCACGGCGGTATAGCTGCTGACCACGAACTCGGTGAGGTGCGTGGTGGTGGCGTTGAGGCTGGTGGTAATCGAGCTGAGCAGCCCGATGCCGCTGGAGCTGACGCGGACCTGGTAACTACCGGCCGTCTGCCCAGTGAAGGTATAGCCGGCGCCACCGCCCAGCAGGGTCAGCAGTGAACTGCCCGGTACCGACTGCACCAGGACGTACTGGCCGGTGCTGGTGTTGAGCTTGTACAGGGCGATGGTGGTGCTGCCGAGCAGGGTCAGCAGGTTGCTCGAATTGACCACCACCTGCAGATCGGCGCTGGTGTTCGCGGCGACCGTGGCGTTGTAGCTGGCCTGGCGCGAGCCGATCACCGGCAAGTTCAGGGTGCCCAGGGTGGAACTGTTGCTGTCGACCCGGTTGGCCAGGGTGATGTGGGTGCTGTCGATGTCGTTGACTGCATCCACCACCGTAGCCGGCGCGGCGAGGTTGCTGTCGCTCCAGACTTCGTTGGCCTGCGGGCTGTCGATGCGTACGTAGAGGCTGGCGGAGGCGGTCTGGCCGTTCGGGTGCACCAGCTGGTAGCTGAACACATCCACCTTGCCGACGCTCGATGGGCTGGCGTTGGGCGTGTAGGTGTAGCTGCCGTCGGCATGGATCACCAGGGTGCCGTACTGGCCTTGCACCGTGGTGCCCGCGCCGCTGGCGGCGGTGACGTAGCTGCCGTTTTTCAACACCTGCAGCACGGCGCCGCTGTCTGGCCCGAGGGAGTCGACGGCGCCATTGATCCCAGGGTCTGTGATGACGTTGCCTGAGCTGGCCGTGCCGCTGCCGGTGAACTGAGTGAGGCTGGTGGCTTCGATGTCCAGCGTGGTGGTGACCTGGGTGACCAGGCCGATACCACCGCTGGCCACGGTCAGGCGGTAGTCGCCGGCCTGCAGCTTGCCGATGTCGACCTGCAGCCCCAGTGGCAGCACGATCAGGTCCAGCAGGCCCTGGGTGTTGCCGGTGGCGATGGTCACCCAGGCCCCGGTGGCGTCTTTCACCTGCAAGGTGAAGGTGGAGTTGTTGAGCAGTGCCAGCACACTGTTGGTGGTCAGTGTCAGGGTCGGGTCGACCGTGGTGCCGGCCGCCACTGTCCAGGTATAGGTCTTGCTGAAGCCGGACAGTACCGTGGTGAAGCTGTCGGTATAGGTCTGGGTGGCGGTGACCGGCGCCAGGGTGACGTTGGCGGTGACCAGGTTGCTGGTGGCGACCAGCGGCAGGTTGGCGTCGATGTCCGGTGCGGTGATGGTGACGGCGCCAGACACGTTGCTGCGCGGGTCGGTCAGGGTCACCGAGAGTACCTGGCCGTTGTCCTGGGCAGGGCTCAGGGTCACGCTGAAGGTGCCGTTGGCCTGCACGGTGGCGGTCTGCAGCACGGTGCCGCCAGCGCTGCGAACGGTCACCGTGGCACCGACCTCACCGGTGCCGGTCAGGGTCGTGCCATCGGCGCTGATCACCAGGTTGCCGGCGTTGGCCGGTGGGGTCAGGTCTGGCGCGGTCAGCGCGGTACCGGTGGAGACGTTGCCGGCGGCATCGGTGAGGGTGACCGTCAGCGCCTGGTTGTCGATCTGCGCGGCGCTGAGGCTGACCACGAACAGGCCATTGCTGCCGACCGTGGCGGTGCCAAGCACGGTGCCGGCACTGTTGCGCACGGTTACCGTGCTGCCGATCTGGCCGGAACCGCTGACGGTGTTGCCGTTGGCGTTGATGGCCGCCACCGGGGCGGCCGGCGGCGTGGTGTCGGGTGCGGTGATGGCCGTGCTGCCGGAAACGTTGCCGGCGGCATCGGTCTGACGCACGACCAATGCCTGGCCGTCGTTCTGCGCACTGCTCAGGTTGACGCTGAAGGTGCCGTTGGCCTGTACCACGGCCGTACCGAGCGTGCCGCCTGCCAGGGCCTGCACGGTGACGGTGGCGCCCGGCTCACCGACACCGGTCAGCACGCTGCCCGCGGCATTGATCAACAGGCCGGTCGGCGCCAGGGGTGCCTGGGTATCCGGCGCGGTGAAGGTGGTGGTCCCGGACACGTTCAGGGCAGCGTCGGCCTGGCTCAGGCTCAGCACCTGGCCATTGAGCTGGGCGCCGTTCAGGTTGATGGCGAACACCCCTGCGCCATTGACCAGGCCAGTGCCCAGCACATTGCCGCTGGCATCGCGCACGGTCACCGTGGCACCGGCTTCACCGGTACCGGTCAGCACCAGGCCGTTGGCCGACAAGGCCGTCACCAGCGGGTTGGCGGGTGGCGTGATATCGGCCGCAGTCACGAACACCGGCTGCGATTCGCCACCCAGCAGCGACACCGCAGTCACCGACAGGTGTTGTCCGTTGATCTGTGCGGTATTCAGGGTGATCGAGAAACTGCCTGTGCCGATGTTGGCCGAGCCGCTGCCGATCAGGTTGCCGGCGGCGTCGTAGACGCGAATCGAGGCGCCGGTGGCGGCGGTCCCCGTGAGGGTCAGGCCGTTGGCGGCCAGCAGGACGTTGGTGGGCGGCTCCGGTGGTGGCACCAGTGGCGTGACATAGCTTGCCACCGCCGAGGTATTGCTGGCGGCGTCGGTCTGGGTCACCGCCAGGGTGGCCGCCGAGCCGGGAGTCGGTAACAGGTTGATCGAGAAGTTGCCGCCACTGTCGACCCGGCCGGTGCCGATGACCTGGCCACCGAAGCTGACGGTGACGGTCGCACCGGCCTCACCACGCCCGGTGAGCACGTTGTAGTCGGGGTTGATGGCAAGGTTGGTCACCGCCGCAGGCGGTGCAGTATCAGTTGTCTGGTAGCTGGCCGGCAGCGAGGCGTTGCCGGCGCTGTCGGTGGACACCACGGTGAGCAGCTGGCCGTTGTTCTGCGCCGGGCTCAGGATGACGACGAATTCGCCACCGGCCGGTACCGTGGCGGTGCCGACCACCGTGCCCGAGGGGTTACGCACGGTGATGGTGCTGCCCACTTCGCCGGAGCCCGCCAGCAACGTGCCGTTGCCGGTCAGGGTCAGGTTGCCTGGCTGCACCGGTGGGGTCAGGTCAGGCGCGGTCAGCAGCAGCGGCAGCGACGGGTTGCCGGTCGGGTCCTGGGCGATGACGCTCAGTTGCTGGCCATTGATCTGCGCGCTGGTCAGGTTGATCACGAAGGTGCCATCGGCGGCGATGACACCCTGGCCGATGAGGCTGCCCAGGTTGTTCATCACCGTGACCCGCGCACCGACCTCACCGGTGCCGAGCACCTGGGTGCCGCTGGCGTTGAGCGAAGCGACCACCGTGGCCGGTGGCGTGGTGTCGACGGCGGTCAGGGTGCTGATCGGCGAGATGTTGTTGCTGCCATCCACCAGCGTGACTTGCAGCAACTGGCCGTTGAGCTGAGGGGCATTGAGGTTGACCAGGAAGGTGCCGTTGGCGGCGACCGTGGTGGTGCCGATCTCCACGGCGCCGACATACACGCGCACCGTGGCGCCTGCTTCACCGGTGCCGCTGAGCTGGTCGCCGGCAGCGCTCAGGTGCAGCGCGGCAGCGGCGGCCGGCGGGGTCAGGTCCGGCGCGGTGACCGTGACCGGTTCGCTGATGTTGCCGGGTGGGTCGGCCTGCTGCACAGAGAGCACTTGCAGGTTGATCTGTGCCGGCGTCAGCTCGACGCGGAAGCTGCCATCGGCAAGCACGCTGGTGGTGCCCAGCAGCACGCCGGCAGCGTCGGTCACGGTGACCGTCGCGCCCGGCTCGCCCGAGCCGCTGATCACGCTGCCGTCAGCGCTGATGACGACGTTGGTGAGCAGGTCCGGCGGGGTAAAGTCCGGCGTTGTCAACGTGGCCACGGTCGAGACGTTTCCGGCCGCGTCGGTCTGGGTGAAGCTGAGGACCTCGGCGTTGCCCAGCGCCGGGTTGAGCGTGAGGGTGAAGTGGCCGCTGGCTTCGACCGTGGTCGTGCCGACCTGCTGGCCGGCCGCGTTGGTCACGATCACCGTGGCGCCCGCCTCGCCACGGCCGGTGATGGTCGCAGCATCGCTGGAGATCGCCAGCTCCGTGGGCGCCGTTGGCGGCGTGGTATCCGCTGCGGTAATGGCGGTGTGCGCGGACTGGTTGCCGGCGGCATCGGTCAGTACCACCTGGACCTGCTGACCGTTGGCCTGCGGTGTGCCGAGGATGATCTGGAAGGTGCCGTTGGCCAGTACCACGCCGGTGCCGATCACGCTACCGTCGGCAGCGATCACCTTGACGCTGGCATTGGCCTCGCCGGTACCGTTGAGCAGGCTGCCACCGCCAGCGAACGCCAGGTTGGCCGGTGCATTCGGGGCCACGCGATCCGGCGCGGTGAGGTTGACGCTGTTGGACTCGTTGCCGGCGGCATCGGCCTGGGCGGCACTGAGCTGTTGGCCGTTGATCTGCGCGGCGCTCAGGGTGACGCTGAAGTTGCCACTGGCATCGACCACGGCACTGCCCAGGTTGGCCCCGCCAGGGCCGGTGATGGTCACGGTGGCACCGGCCTCGCCGCGGCCGGTGAGCACCAGGCCGTCGCTGGACAATGCCAGGTTGGTCAGCGCCAGCGGCGCGGTGGTATCCGGTGCCTGCAGGGTGGTGGGCAGCGAGCTGGTGCCGTCGGTGCCGACCGCGGTTACATGCAGCACTTCGCCGTTGGCCTGGGCACTGGCCAGGGTGACGCTGAAGTTGCCATCGTTGCCCACCAGCGCGGTGCCCAGCAGCACATTGTTGGGCCCGTAGACCTTCACCGTGGTGCCCGCCGTAGCGGTGCCGGTGACGGTCAGGCCGTTGGCCGACAGCAGCAGATTGCCAGGGGCGTCCGGCGCCGTGACGCCCGGTGCGGTAACGGTCTGCACGGGCGAGGCATTCAGCGCGGCATCGGTCTGGATCACGCTGAGGATGGCCCCGGTGCTGGCGGCCGGGATCAGGGTCACGCTGAAATGGCCATCGGCGCCGACGAGGGCGGTCCCCAGCGCAATACCATTGGCGGCGCGCACGGTGACTGTGGCGCCGGCTTCACCGGTACCGGTCAGGGTCGCGCCGCTGGCAGAAACGGCCAGGTTGGCGACCGCCGCAGGCGGTGTGGTATCGGCGGCGGTGTAAGCGGTGGCCAGCGAGACATTGCCCGCTGCATCAGTAGCGGTAACCTGCAGGGTCTGGCCGTTGGTCTGGGCGCTGCCGAGGGTGACCTGGAAGGTACCGTTGCCAGCCGCCACGGCGGTGCCGAGCACATTGCCAGCGGCATCGCGCACGGTGACCGTACTGCCGGCCTCGGCATTGCCGCTGAGTTGCAGGCCGCCCGTGGACAGGGCCAGGGCGGCTGGCGCTGCGGGAGGGGTGAAGTCGGGGGCGATGAGATTGACGGCGGTGGAGGTGTTGTTGCCGGCGTCGGTCTGGGTCACGCTCAGGTGCTGGGCATTGAGCTGCGCACTGTTGAGGGTGAGGGTGAAGCTGCCATTGGCGGCCACCAGCCCGGTGCCGATGATGGTGCCATCGGCGCCACGCACGGTCACGTTGGCCCCGGCTTCACCGAGGCCGGTGAGGGTGAGGCCGTTGTTGTTGAGCACCACATTGGTCAGCGGGGCTGGTGCGGTCAGGTCGACGGTGGTCAAGCTGATCGCCGGTGAAGCGTTGCCTGCGGCGTCCACCTGGCTCACGCCAATCGCCTGGCCGGTGATCTGCGGTGTGTCGAAGGTCACCGTGAAGCGCCCATCGGCCCCCACGGTGGCGGTCCCCAGCAAGGTGCCAGCAGCGTTGCGCACCTGCACGGTGGCGCCCGCTTCGCCGCTGCCGGACAATTGCCGGCCATCAGCGCTGAGCAGTGGGTTGGTGATGGCGGCAGGCGGCGTACGGTCCGGTGTTGCCAGGCTGGCAGGGCCGGACACGTTACCGGCGGCGTCGGTCAGGGTCACCTGCAGCGGGCTGCCGGTGGTCTGCGCGCTGGGCAGGGTGATCTGGAACTGGCCGCTCTGGTTCACCGTGCCGGTGGCCAGCAGCGTGCCGCTGGCATCGCGCACGGTCACCGTGGCGCCGGCCTCGCCCTGGCCGCTGACCACGGTGGCCGCGCTGTTCAGGGTCAGGCCGGTGGCGGCGTTCGGCGCCTGCAGGTCGGCTGCCTGCAGCGTCGCCGCCAGCGAGACGTTGCCGGCGGCGTCGGCCTGGGTGATGGTGAGGATCTGGCCATTGGCCTGCGCTGGCACCAGGGAGACACTGAACAAGCCATTGCTGCCGACGGTGCCGGTGCCCAGCACGGTGCCCTGGGCATCGACCACGCGTACGCTGGCGCCGACCTCGCCGTGACCGGTGAGGGTGGTGCCGCTGCGGTCCAGATTGACCTGGGTCGGGGCATCCGGCGCGGTGCTGTCCGCTGCGACGATGATCGCAGGCACCGAAGGCTTGCCGCCGACTGCCAGGCGGGCACTGACCTGCAAGGTCTGCGCGTTGAGCAGGGCGCTGCTGAAGAAGATGTGGAACACGCCGTCGCTACCGACCGTGCCGGTGCCCAGGGTGACGCCAGCGGAGGTCACGGTGATCAGCGAACCGACCGTGCCTTCGCCGGTCAGCACGAAACCATCGGCGCTGATCTGCAGACCGGTTGGGGTCGCGGCTTCGGAGCCATCCGGGCCATTCACGGTAATCGCGGTTTCGTTGCCGCCACCATCGCGCACGACCACTTGCGCGCTGTCGCCGCTGGCCAGCGCTGGGTTGACCGTGATCACGAAGGCGCCATCCGGGCCGGCCGTGCCGATACCCAGCTGGGTGCTGCCGTCACGCACGATAACGGTGGTGCCGGGTTCGGCGATCCCGGCGATGGTGGTGCCATCCGGGCTGACCGTGACATCCTCGGCCGGGGCCGGTGGCGTGGTGTCCGATGCGACCACGGTCGAAGCGGCAGAGGCGTTGCCGGCCGCGTCGGTGACCACCACGGTCACCGTTTCGCCGTTGGTCAGCGCGGGTGCCAGCGGTACGCTGAAGCTGCCGTCGGCGTTGACCGCGACGGTGGTCACCGTGCCGTTCGGCGCGGTGATGGTGACTGAGGCCGCACCCGGTGCACTACCCGTGACGGCGGTACCATCGTTGCTCACCAGCAGATCGGTGGGCAGTGCCGGAGGGGTGATGTCGGGCGCAGTGGCCGGTGCAGCGGTGGACACATTGCCCGCCGCATCGGTCAGGGTTACCTGCAGCGTCTGCCCATCCAGCTGCGCCGGGCTGATCGGCACATTGAAGATGCCACCGACAGGGACCACCAGGCTGCCCAGCAGGTCACCTGCAGCGTTGCGCACTTCGACGGTGGCACCGACTTCGCCGCTGCCGCGCACGCTGCTGCCGTCGGCGCTGACCTGCAGGCCGGTGGCTGCGCCTGGGGCGGTGGTGTCCGGGGCGATGAAAGCGGTCGATGGCGAGACGTTGCTGGCATTGTCGATGAGGATCACCGACAACACTTGGCCATTGGTCTGCGCCGGGGAAAGGGTGACACTGAAGCTGCCGTTGTCGGCCACCACGGCATCGCCAAGCAACTGCCCCGTGCTGCTGCGCACCTGCACGGTGGTGCCCGGCTCGCCTGTGCCGCTGAGCAGCGTGCCGCCATTGCTCAGCCCGAGCACCACTGCCGGGTTCGGCGCTTGCACGTCGAGCGCCACCACGGTGCCGGCAGTCGAGGTGTTGCCGCCGCCATCGGTCTGGGTGATGGTCAAGGTCTGGCCATTGAGCTGCGCCGGGCTGATGGGCACGCTGAAACTGCCATCGGCGTGGACCACCGCGGTGCCCAGCAACGCGCCACCGGTGCCGGTCACCCGCACTTGCGCGCCAGGTTCGCCGCTGCCGGTGAGGACCGTGCCATCGGCGGACAGGATCAGGCCACCTGGGGCAGTGGGGGCCTGGGTGTCTGGCGCCGGCAGGCCGACGGCGGTGGAAACGTTGCCGGCGGCGTCATGCTGTTCGACGCTCAGCAACTGGCCGTTGGTCTGTGGCGGAACCAGGGTGACTTCGAAGCTGCCATTGCCTGCGACCAGCACGCTGCCCAGTACGCTGCCGTCCGGCCCGCGCACGGTGACCGTGGCGCCGGGCTCGCCGGTGCCGGTGACCGTCGTGCCGGTGCCATCGATGATCGGGTTGACGACGGCTTGCGGTGGCGTGTGATCGGGTGCGGTGAAGTCCACGGGGCCTGCGCTGTTGCCCAGGCTGTCGGTGGCTTCCACCTTCAGGCTTTCGCCGTTGCGCTGCGGTGCGTTGAGGGTGACGTCGAAGCGCCCGTCGGCGCCGACCACGACTGTCCCCAGCACAGTGCCGTTGGTGGCACGCACGGTGACCAGCGAGCCGGCTTGCCCCAGCCCGGTGAGGTGCAGGCCGGTGATGTCGACGGCCAGCCCCGAGGGTTGCAGAGGGCCATCCAGGTCGGGGGCGGTGACGGTGGCGGTGGAACTGTTGCCGGCGCCATCACGCAATTCCACATCCAGTTGTTGCCCATCGGTCTGCGCGGGGTCGAGCGTCACCGTGAACTGGCCATCGGCGCCTACCACGGCGCTGCCGAGGGGCGTGCCCTGGGCGTTGCTGACCTGTACCGTGGTGCCGGGCTCGCCGCGGCCGGTGAGGGTCGTGCCGTCGGTGCTGATCTGCAGGTTGCTGGCTTCGTTCGGCGGGGTAATGTCCGGGGCATGGACCTGGGTCGGCAACGAACTGTTGCCGCTGGTGTCGATGGCCACCACGTCGAGCAGTTCGCCATTGGCCTGGGCAGGGTTGAGGGGGAGGGTGAAGGTGCCGTCGCTGCCCACCTGCACACTGCCGATCACGTTGCCGTTGGCATCGTGGACCTCCACCCGAGTGCCCGCTGGCGCGGTACCACTGACGGACGAGCCATCAGCCGCCACCAGCAACCCTGAGGGACTGTCCGGAAGCGTGACGGGCGGGACGATGACCGTCAGGGCAAGCGATGGGTTGCCCGCCGCGTCGGTCTGCACCAGGACGATGGACTCGCCGGCGGTGACCGCCGAGTCCAGGTTGACCAGGAAGGTGCCGTTGTCGCCGACCACGGCGGTACCGATGACGATGCCACCGGCATCACGCACCTCGACGCTCGCGCCAGGTTCGCCGCGGCCGGAAATCACCAGGCTGCCAGCACCCACCAGCACATCGCTGATGATGGCAGGTGGCGTGGTGTCCGGTGCCGTGTAGCTCAGTGGCAGGGAGCTGTTGCCGGCGGCATCGGCAAGGATGATGGACAGGTGCTCGCCATTGGTCTGGGGAGTGTCCAGGGTCACGCTGAAACTGCCGTTCTGGGCAACGATGCCGGTGCCGATCAGATTACCGTTGGCATCGCGTACTTCCACCCTGGCGCCAGGTTCGCCGGTGCCAACCAGGGTGACCCCGTCAGCCAGGCTGAGCCCGGTGGGTTGCGCGGGAGGCTGGTGGTCCGGTGCGGTCAGCGGGCTTGCCGTCGAGACGTTGCCAGCGGCATCGGTGAGGGTGACTTGCAAGGACGAGCCATCGGTGACCGCTGTGGTCAGTTCCACGCTGAAGGTGCCATCGGCTTGGACAGTGCCAGTGCCGATGACCTGCGCTTGGTCGTTCAGCACCTTGACCGTTGCCCCCACTTCGCCACGGCCCGACACGAGGCTGCCGTCGCCGCTGATGAGCAGGTTGGTGGGTGCGTCCGGTGGCGTGGTGTCGCTGCCGTCGATATCGGGTGCGGTGACATTGCCGGCAGTGGAGGTGTTGCCGGCGGCGTCAGTGGCGGTGACTTGCAACTGCTCGCCGTCGACCTGTGGCGGATCGAGGGTGATGCTGAAGTTACCGGTCGCACCGACGACCGCAGTACCCAGTACGGTAGTGCCGTCGGCGGCCAGCACGCGCACGGTGCTGCCGGGCTCGGCACGGCCAGTGACGGTAATGCCGTCCGGGCTGACCGCGAGGTCGCCTGGCGCGGTGGGGGCGGTAATGTCTGGCGCGTTGACCTGCGCCGGCAGTGACGAGGCGCCGGAGCCGTCGACGGCCGTGACGTCGAGCACGCCGCCATTGGCTTGCGCCGGGTTGAGCGGCACGTTGAAGGTGCCATCGGCACCGACCACCACGCTCCCCACCACGGTGCCGCTGGCATCGCGCACATCGATGCGGGTACCGGCAGTGGCGTTGCCGCTGATGCTGCTGCCGTCGGCGGCGATGCTCAGGTCAGTCGGGCTGTTCGGTGCCTGGGTCAGCGGCACGTCATAGGCGAGCGCTTCGGAAGCATTGCCGGCCGTGTCGGTCTGCACCAGGCTCAGGCGTTCGCCAGGCAGTGCGGCAGTGTCGAGCTGGATCACGAAGGTGCCATTGGCACCGACCGTGCCTGTGCCGATCAGGTTGCCACCGGCATCGCGCACTTCGACGGTGGCACCGGCCTCGCCACGGCCACTCAGGGTCAGGCCTGCATTGCCGACCACGATATTGCTGACTTCGGCGGGCGGGGTGATGTCCGGGGCCTGGAACGCGAACGGCGCCGAGGTGTTGCCGGCGGCGTCGGTCAGGCGGATGTCCAGCGCCTGGCCGTTGGCCTGGGCCGGAGCAAGGGTGAGGGTGAAGGTGCCGTCTGCGCCGACCTGGCCGCTGCCGAGCAGCGTGCCACTGGCATCGCGGACGTTGACCGTGGCGCCGGGTTCACCGTGACCAGTCAGGGTCACGCCATCGGCCAAAGCGACTTCGGTGGGTTGGGCCGGTGGTTGCAGGTCGGCCGAGGCCACCGAGCCGGGCAGCGAGACATTGCCGGCGGCATCGGTGAGGGTGACTTGCAGGGTGCTGCCATCGATCACCGCAGGGGAGAGGGTGATCTGGAAGGTGCCGTCGGCGCCGACGGTGCCGGTGGCGATCAGGTTGCCGCCGGCATCGCGCACCTGCACGCTGGTGCCGGCTTCGCCACGGCCATTGAGCTGCTGGCCGGCAAGGCTGATCACCAGACTGGTCGGGGCGTCCGGTGGCGTGGTGTCGCCACCGTCGATATCGGGTGCGGTGACGTTGCCGGCGGTGGAGGTGTTACCGGCGGCGTCAGTGGCGGTGACCTGCAACTGCTCGCCGTCGACCTGTGGCGGATCGAGGGTGATGCTGAAGTTACCGGTCGCACCGACGACCGCAGTACCCAGAACGGTAGTGCCGTCGGCGGCCAGCACGCGCACGGTGCTGCCGGGCTCGGCACGGCCGGTGACGGTGGTGCCGTCCGGGCTGACGGTGAGGTCGCTTGGCGCGGTGGGTGCGGTGATGTCCGGGGCCTGGAACGCGAAGGGCGCCGAGGTGTTGCCGGCGGCGTCGGTCAGGCGGATGTCCAGCGCCTGGCCGTTGGCCTGGGCCGGAGCAAGGGTGAGGGTGAAGGTGCCGTCCGTGCCGACCTGGCCGCTGCCGACCAGCGTGCCACTGGCATCGCGTACGTTGACCGTGGCGCCGGGTTCGCCGTGGCCGGTCAGTGTCACGCCATCGGCCAAGGCGACTTCGGTGGGTTGGGCCGGTGGTTGCAGGTCGACCGAGGCCACCGAGCCGGGCAGCGAGACATTGCCGGCGGCATCGGTGGCGGTGACCTGAAGCTGCTCGCCGTCGACCTGTGGCGGATCGAGGGTGATGCTGAAGTTACCGGTCGCGCCGACGACTGCAGTACCCAGTACGGTAGTGCCGTCGGCGGCCAGCACGCGCACGGTGCTGCCGGGCTCGGCACGGCCAGTGACGGTGGTGCCGTCCGGGCTGACCGCGAGGTCGCCTGGCGCGGTGGGGGCGGTAATGTCTGGCGCGTTGACCTGCGCAGGCAGCGACGAGGCGCCGGAGCCGTCGACGGCCGTGACGTCGAGCACGCCGCCATTGGCCTGCGCCGGGTTGAGCGGCACGTTGAAGGTGCCATCGGCACCAACCACCACGCTCCCCACCACGGTGCCGCTGGCGTCACGCACATCGATGCGGGTACCGGCAGTGGCGTTGCCGCTGATGCTGCTGCCGTCGGCGGCGATGCTCAGGTCAGTCGGGCTGTTCGGTGCCTGGGTCAGCGGCACGTCATA
>Ga0105251_10001235_pt1 | contig 22136 bp, 17 predicted proteins | sample KBSS64metaG_FD_80424 | JGI IMG/M metagenome (GOLD analysis project Ga0105251, IMG submission 80424) | Switchgrass rhizosphere microbial communities from Kellogg Biological Station, Michigan, USA - KBS S6-4 metaG | ecosystem: Host-associated > Plants > Roots > Rhizosphere > Soil | place...
CACGGGCGGCGATGTCTCGCGCTTCCAGCCGTCGCGCTATGTGCCGCCGTCCTCGGCGCCTGCCGCGCCGACGGGGATGGCCGCGCCCATGGCCGGCCCGGCACCCGCCCCTGCGCCCATGCGTCTGGGCCCCGTGGTGCGCGTCACCCGCGGCAAGACAACCACCGAAGAAGCGGCGGGCAAGTGACCATGCGCCTGACCCGCCCCACCCAGAGCAACGCCACGAAGGGCACTGCCATGAACGTCCGCCTTCTGAGGTCCGCGCTGACAGCGGCCTGCGCCGCCGCTCCGCTGACCCTGCTTCCCGCCGCACCCGCCGCCGCGCAGGCGGTGATCCGCCCGGCGCAGGACATCTCGCTGTCGATCGGCTCGGGCCAGCTGGTCAGCATCCCCGGCGCGATGAGCGACGTGTTCGTCTCGAACGATGCCGTCGCCGACGTGCAGGTCAAGTCGCAGCGCCAGTTCTACGTGTTCGGCAAAAGCGGCGGCATGACCACCGTCTACGCCAGCAATGCGCGCGGGGACGTGGTGTGGTCGGCCAACGTACGGGTCGGCTCCAACATCGACAGCGTCGACACGATGATGCGCCTCGCCATGCCGGAGGCGCGCATCGGCGTCGCGACGATGGGGACCAACACCTTCCTGCTGACCGGCACCGTGCGCGCGCCGGAGGACGCGGCCGAGGCCGAGCGCCTGGTGAAGGCCTACGTCGGCAAGGAGGCGACCGTGATCAGCCGCCTGCGCACCGCCACCCCGCTGCAGGTCAACCTGCAGGTCCGCATCGCCGAGGTCAGCCGCTCGCTGCTCAAGCAGCTCAGTGTCAACCTCTCCACCATCGACGGGTCGAGCGGTTTCAAGTTCGGCATTGGCCAAGGCTCGATCAATTACCACTCCCCCGGCTTGCCGATGGGGGTTGGCGGTGACGTTAAAGTCACGCTGCCGAACGGTACGGAAGTCCCTGGCTCGAGCGTGAAGACCTTCGGCTCCGGCACCACTCTTGCCGGGGCCGGCAAACTCCTCGGCCTCGACCTCATCGGCTCGCTCGACGCCGGCGAGACGATCGGCCTCGTCACCATGCTGGCGCAGCCGAATCTCACTACGCTTTCCGGCGAGACAGCCGACTTCCTGGCGGGCGGCGAATACCCGATCCCGATCTCGCAGGGCCTCGGTGCCACCGCCATCGAGTACAAGAGCTACGGCGTGAGCCTCAGCTACACGCCCACCGTGCTGGCGAACGGGCGCATCTCGCTGCGCGTGCGCCCCGAAGTGTCGGAGTTGACCAGCCAGGGCTCGGTCACGCTCAACGGCTTCTCGGTGCCAGGCCTGACCATGCGCCGCACCGAGACCACGGTGGAACTCGGCTCGGGTCAAAGCTTCATGATTGCCGGGCTTTTGAGCAACAACTCGCAAAATGCCATTCAAAAGCTTCCGGGCGCGGGCGACCTGCCGATCCTGGGCTCGCTGTTCCGCTCGACCAGCTACCGGCGCGGCGAGACCGAGCTGGTCATCGTGGTGACGCCGTACCTGGTGAAGCCGGTCGACGCCAATCAGATCGTGCTGCCGACCGACGGCTTCCGCACGCCCGACGACTTGCAGCGCATCCTGGGCCACATGGACAGCGACGGTGTCTCGGACAAGGACCGCCCCAAGCCGCAGGCCGCTCCGGGAGCGCCTGGTGAACGAAGCATCGGCACTGCCGATCCGCTGCCGAACTCCGCCCGCCAAACCAAGTCGAGCGCGCGGACCGCCGATGCGGCCGGTCCCGGCTTCGCGACCAAGTTCTAAGGGAGCAACGACGATGAAGCACCCATCCCTCTCCCTCGCCCCACGCGGCGCCTTGGCGGCACTGGCACTGGGCCTGGCCCTGTCGGGCTGTGCCGGAATGCCGACCAACCGCTCGATGTACTCCGTGCACGAACCGGTCGTCGAAAAGGCCAATTACACGTTCGACCTTTCCAGCAACGAGGCCGGCCTGTCCTATCCCGAACAGCAGCGACTGGCCGGTTGGTTCAAGGAGATCGGCCTGCGCTACGGCGACAAGCTCGCGATCGACGATCCCCTGCAGAGCCCCGGCACGCGCGCCGCGGTCGGGGCGATCGCATCCAAGTACGGCATGATGGTGGATGACGACGTACCGGCCACCGGACCCGTGCTCGCCGGAACGGCGCGCGTGGTCGTCACGCGCAGCAAGGCGGCGGTGCATGGCTGCCCTGACTGGTCCGCGCACTCCGATGCGAACTTCGCCAACGGCCTGTCGCCCAACTTCGGCTGCGGGGTGAACAGCAATCTCGCCGCGATGGTCGCCGACCCCGATCACCTCATCAAGGGTGACGACGCGACGGGCAACACCACCATCATGAGCTCCAACAAGGCCATCAGCACGTACCGCGAGCAAGTGCCGACCGGCGCGAACGGCGTGAAGGCCGTAGGCTCGAAGGGCAACTGACATGAACGCACCCTGGAAGGGCAGCCACGGCGGCCGCGATCCGTTCGCCGCCTACCTCTGCGACGAAGCCTCGCTCGACGTCTTGCGGCCGGTGGCGATGGAACTCGGCTGGCAGCCGGAGAAGTGCAACAAGGGCGGCCTGCGCAACGCCGTCCAGTCGCTCTCGATCGCAGCGAGCCCGAACATCCTGCTGGTCGACTTGTCCGAGAGCGGCGATCCGCTCAACGACATCAACGCGCTCGCCGAAGTCTGCGAGCCTGGCACGATTGTGGTCGCCATCGGCCAGGTCAACGACGTGCGCCTCTACCGCGACCTCCTCGCGAGCGGCATCCACGACTACCTGCTCAAGCCCCTCTCGCCCGGGGCGCTGCGCGAGGCGTTGAGCCAGGCGCAGGCGGTGCTCGCCTCGCCCCGATCGGCGGATTCGGCGGCAGCCAGGCAGCATGTCTCCACCGCCGTCGTCGGGACCCGCGGCGGCGTCGGCGCATCGACCCTCGCCACCTCGCTCGCGTGGGTGTTCAGCGCCGAGGACGCGACACCGACGGCGCTGCTCGATCTCGACATCCACTTCGGCACGGGGGCGCTCAGCCTCGATCTGGAGCCGGGCCGCGGGCTGACCGACGCGATCGAGAACCCGAGCCGGATCGACGGCCTGTTCATCGAGCGGGCGATGATCCGAGCCAACGACAACCTCGCCATCCTCTCGGCCGAGGCGCCGATCCAGACGCCGCTGCTGACCGACGGCTCGGCGTTCCTGCAGCTCGAGGAGGAGTTCCGGCACTCCTTCGAGATGACCGTGATCGACATGCCGCGCAACATGCTGGTGAACTTCCCCCACTTGCTCGCGGATGTGAACGTCGTCGTGCTGGTCGCCGAGATGACGCTCGCCTCGGCGCGCGATACGATCCGCATCCTCTCGTGGCTGAAGGCGAACGCCCCGCACGCCCAGGTCTTCGTAGTCGCCAACAAGGTGCAGACGGGCGTGGCCGAGATCACCAAGGGCGACTTCGAGGCCTCCATCGAGCGTAAGATCGGCCTGTCGATCCCCTACGATTATCGCGCCGCCAGCAATGCCGCCAAGCTTGGCCAGACGTTCGTCGAAGCCAACCGAGCCAGCAAGGCCGCCTCGTGCATGCGCGAGCTCGCGCGCCTGATCGCCGGGACGGCGTCCGACGCGGATCGCAAGAGCGCCGGGCCGAAGAAGGCGCTGCTGAGCAAGTTCGACTTCAAGACGATGCTGCCCAAGAAGGACAAGGCCGCGGCCAAGAAGAAGGCGGGCGCCGCGTGAGCCCGCGTCCATCCGCCACCGGCCCGTGCGCCTGAGCGGAGCGAAAGGTAAGGCAAGGTGACAAGCGCGCTGCAGATCCTGCTGCTCATCGCCGGGCTGTCCGGCACGCTGGTGCTGGGCTGGCTCTCGCTCGCCGGACCTTCTCCCGGCAAGGAAGGTGCGCGCCGGCTCAAGACGGTGCGCTATCGTCACTCGGACAGCACGAACGACCGGCTCGAGGCGCAGCTGCGCAAGGCGGTCGCCGCGCGTAAGCCCAAGCTGGCGCGCGTCGCCGGCTCGGGCTCGCGGCTCGAGGCCCTGGCCCTGCGGCTGCACCGCACCGGCCGCGATTGGACGCTGCAGCAGTATCTCCTCGTCTCGCTCGCGATCGTGGTGCTGTTCGGCGCGTTGATCTTGATGAAGACCGGCGCGCCGCTCCTGGCGCTGATGGTTGGCCTGGCTGCCGGCGCGGGCATTCCGCATTATGTCCTGAACTTCCTCATCAAGCGGCGGGCCAACGCCTTCACCACCAAGTTTCCCGACGCGATCGAGTTGCTGGTGCGCGGCCTTCGCTCGGGCCTGCCCGTGACCGAGACGCTGGGCGTCGTCGCGGGCGAAGTGCCCGGTCCGGTCGGCGAGGAGTTCAAACTGGTCACCGAGCGCATCAAGATCGGCCGCACCATGGAGGACGCGCTCCAGGACACCGCCGACCGGCTGAACATGCCCGAGTTCAGCTTCTTCTGCATCACTCTGGCAATCCAGCGCGAGACCGGCGGCAATCTGGCCGAAACTCTCGCCAACCTGGCCGACGTGCTGCGCAAGCGCGCGCAGATGAAACTGAAGATCCGGGCGATGAGCTCGGAATCGAAGGCCTCGGCCTATATCGTCGGCTCCCTGCCCTTCATCGTCTTCGGCCTGATCTACTGGGTCAACCCGGGCTACATCGGCAACTTCTTCGTCGATGACCGGCTGATCATCGCGGGGCTCGGAGGTTTCACCTGGATGGGCATCGGCTTCTTCATCATGGCCAAGATGGTCAGCTTCGAGATCTGAGCGGAACACCGGCACCATGTTGAACCAAGCGCCAACGCCGCACCTTCTCGGCTTCGACGTCTTCTTCATCGGCACGATCCTGGCCGGCATCGCCGCCCTGGCAATGGCCGTGGCGATCTACGCCGCGATCACCGTGCGCGATCCGATGACCAAGCGCGTGAAGGCGCTCAACGAGCGGCGCGACCAGCTCAAGAGCGGCATCGCCGTAACCGCCCGCAAGCGCCAGAGCCTGGTCCGTCGCAACGACACGACCGACAAGATGACCCAGGCGCTCGGGTCGCTCAAGATGCTGCAGGACAGCCAGATCAAGGTCATCGAGCAGAAGCTGGCCCAGGCCGGCATCCGCAAGAGGGAATGGGCCGTCGCTGTCGTGCTGGCGCGCCTCGTGCTGCCGATCGTGCTGGGCGGTCTTGCCGCGCTCGTCATCTACTACGCCAATTATTTTCCGGCCTGGGGCAGCTTCAAGCGCTTCATGGTCTTCGCCGGCGCCGTGGGCCTGGGCTACAAGGGTCCGGACATTTACCTCAGCAACCTGATCCAGAAGCGCACCGATGCGATCCGCAAGGGCCTGCCCGATGCGCTGGACCTGCTGGTCATCTGCGCCGAGGCCGGCCTGACCGTCGACGCCTCGTTCGAACGCGTCGCGCGCGAACTGGGCCGGGCCTATCCCGAACTGGGCGACGAGTTCTCGATGACCTCGATCGAGCTGTCGTTCCTCACCGAGCGGCGCCAGGCGTTCGAGAACCTCGCCTTTCGCGTCAACCTCGACGCGGTGCGCGGCGTCGTCACGACGATGATCCAGACCGAGCGCTACGGCACGCCGCTCGCCTCGGCCTTGCGCGTGCTGTCCGCCGAGTTCCGCAACGAGCGCATGATGCGTGCCGAGGAAAAGGCCGCGCGCCTGCCCGCGATCATGACGATACCGCTGATCCTGTTCATCCTGCCGGTACTGTTCATCGTCATCATCGGGCCTGCCGCCTGCTCGATCGCGGACGCCTTCTCGCACGGCGGCTCGGCCGGCAACTGACCGGTCCGATCAAGACCTAACGCGCGAACAGCCGCCCCGCGACCGCATCGAGGCGCGCGAGCATCCGCGGATCGCGCGAGGCCTGCGACGTGACGATGGCGTGGTCGAGCGCGCGATCGATCGGGCTCGGCTCGCGATGCTCCGGCAAGTTCAGCGCCAGGGTCCGGACGGCCTCGCGCGCCAACGCGGCGTTGGCGTGCATGACCCGCAGCACGCTGCCCATATCGACCGGCGGCTCGTCGGCACGCCAGCTGTCGTAGTCGGTCACCATCGCAAGCAGCGCGTAGGGCAGCTCAGCTTCGCGTGCGAGCCGCGCCTCGGGCATGGCGGTCATCCCGATCACGTCGCAGCCCCAGGACCGGTAGAGCCGGCTCTCCGCACGCGTCGAGAACTGCGGCCCCTCTATGGCGACATAGCAGCCGCCGTCGTGAACGGTCGCGCCGGCTTGGCGAGCGGCATCGCGCGCCAGGCCGGACAGGCGCGGGCAGACCGGGTCGGCGAGCCCGACGTGCGCGACCAGCCCGGCGCCGAAGAAGCTCCCCTGGCGGCCCATCGTGCGATCGACGAACTGGTCGACGGCGACGAACGCCCCCGGTGCCATCGCCTCGTTCAGCGAGCCGACCGCGGAGATCGCCAGGACATCGGTCACGCCGCAGCGCTTAAGCACATCGATGTTGGCGCGATAATTGACGTCCGCAGGCGGGATCGCGTGCCCCGCGCCATGCCGGGCGATGAAGGTCGCGCGCACCACGCCGAGCCAGCCGGTCGTGACCGGCCCCGACGCTTGGCCGAAAGGGCTGTTGACCGCGATTTCCTGCGCGTCCTCCAGCGCGATGCCGCCGGCGAGGCCGGAGCCGCCGATCACGCCGATGTGCCAGCGTCCGGCGCCGCGCGAGTCAGCGCGCAAGGATGCCCGCCATGATGATATCGATCGTGTGTTCGCGATAACGATCGCGCAGTTCCTCGGTCAGCGTGTCCTGGTCGAAGCAGTACTTCATCACCAGGCGCGCCGAGAAGAAGCGGTCCACCGCGCCGGTCACGGTGAAGTAGAACAGCTGCGGATCGATGCTACGGAACACGCCCGCGCGCACGCCCTCGCCGATCAGGTCCTCGTAGGCGCGATAGATCGGCGAGAGATAGCAGTCGGCGATCCGCTTCGCTTCGGCATCGTCGCTCTCGCGCACCATGCGCATCGTCAGCCGATTGATGTAAGGCACGGCGTAGAAGGTATCGATCACCTTCGAGATGTGCCGGCGCAGCTTGGCTTCGGGATCCATGTCCCCCTTGGCCACGAGCGCGTCGACGCTGCGCACGATGGCGGCCCAGTCCCGGTCGAGCAGCGCCTTGAGCAATCCCGCCTTGTTGCCGAAGTAGTACTTCACCAGCGCCGAATTCAGGCCCGAACGCAGCGACAACTCGGACAACGAGATGTCGACGATGTCGCCATCCCGCATGATCGCGCTCGCCGTCTCCAGCAACTGCTCCCGCGCGCCCGGCGGAACGGCGAGATCGCCTGCGGGCATGATCCGTCCTTTGGTAGACACCGGCGTTTACCGACGCCCCATGTGGATCATGTCGTCCGGACGGACGCACTCACCGTTCATGTGGTCGTACCCAAGCAGGAACAGCGCGCATTCGGCGTATTCAGCCGCCTTGCCTAGCCTTTTGGGGAATGCGGACATGGCGGCGATCGAGCCTTGCACGCGCTTCGGCATGCCGGCCATCATCGGAGACTCGAAGTTGCCGGGCAGGATGGTGTTGACGCGGATACCCTCGTTTATCAGGTGGCGCGTAAGCGGCGGGGTCATAGCCAGTACTCCGGCTTTCGAAGCTGCAGAGGATGCCTGGCTGATCTGCCCGTCCTTCGCCGCCATGGGCGCAGTGTTGACGATCGCCTCGCGGATCCCTGCGCATCAAGCGGATCTAGCGTAACCTTGCCCGCCGATGACTTCGCAATGCAGCGGAATGTACCGACCAGATTGAGCGCGATCGTCTTTTCAAGCAGGCAAAGGTGACGAGCTTCGCGTCCCCTGGCGAAGCGGGCATCGACGATGTCGTCATCGGTCAACTCGGCGGCGGAGAACACGCAGCCGATCTCGGCAGCCGGCGCGGCAAGGACTTCGGCATCGAACTCAAAGATCGGAACCTGGACGCCTTCGCCAGCCAGCGCTCGCGCAGTCGCCTCGCCAAGGGTCGACGCGCCACCCGTCCCCTGCGTGGCTGGGGTGCTGTCCAGTCTCATGTGATGCGCTCCAAAGCCGGGCGACCGTCACAGCAGACGGCAGCTTGTTAATCAGCCAGTTTAAGTGCTCGTTATGGCCGGTCAATCTGCTTGGCCAACCTTCTAAGCGTGTTACGCGGAGGTTTGCACGACTGCCAGCACGCAGGCAGTGGTGAAGCGGCAATCTTGCTGATAGGGTTGTAAGTGCTATGCTGTCTTTCCGTGTGGTGCCGCTATTTGAGACACCGATCTATAGCATGTCGCTACCTGATCATGTCGCCCTGGATCAGGCCCTCATTAGAGCCATTCTGGCTCGACGTGCCTCGACACCTAGCGTGTTGATCTCGAATGTCGGGGGCTGGCAATCGTCTCAGGATATGCTCAGATGGGGCGGTCCGGCAGCGGCGGCTCTTGCCGGCCAAGTCACGGATTTGTGCAATCGGGTTGTCTCGCGGATGCATGCGCCCGGAGATCCTCAGGTCGAGTGGTCCTGCGAAATGTGGGCCAACGTCAACGAACATGGTCACTCGAACCAGAGCCATTGGCATCCCGGCTCCTTCCTGTCAGCCGTTTATTATGTCGATAACGGCTACTCTGGGTCGCCCGATCCGGCGCTTGGTGGCGAGCTCGTCTTTATCGATCCTCGGATGCCCTACCTGCGGATGCGGACGCCAGACTTGCGCCACGTCGGCGCGGACGGAACCGGCGATGAGCAAGAGACCTGGATGCGACCGCAACCGGGCCTTTTAGTCATGTTCCCATCGTTCCTGTCGCATTCGGTCCGCCCTTATCAAGGCCACGGCACGCGCATCTCCATCGCCATCAACATGATCGCACGGGACCGAACGCAATGACTCCGGCCGTGACTCCTTTGTTTGCGACGAGTCTGGCGGCTGGCTCGATCCGCAACGAGGTCCGTCTAAATGCCGAATTGCATACTGCGGTGATGGCTCAATTCGCCCTCGAGACCCGCGCAAAACCGTTGCGGCCAGGCGAGTCCTGGCGTTCACAGGAAGAGATGGCCCTTTGGGCAGGGTCGGGCGCCCAGCGATTGCGCCGCTTGCTCGTCACCGCCGCCGATCGCCTGACGATCGACATCGGCCGTAAGAGCGCTCCTCGCTACGAGTGGCACTGCTTCTTGCATGCTCACGTGGCGCGAGCCGGCGAAGCGGTCACGGCGAAACACCGTCCGGACGCTTTCTGGGCCGGCCTCTGCTTTCTCGATAATGGAATGGCAGATGTCGACCAACCGCTGGCGGGTGGAGAGATCGAGATCGAGGATCCGCGCCTACCTGTCACGATCATGGAGGCCCCTCAGCTACGTCTCCGGCTGGATTTGAACGCACCCATCACCTATCACGAGACGGCACGGATACGCCCAGCCAAAGATCAGCTGCTGCTCTACCCGGCATGGCTGCGGATCGATCATCTTGCGTTCTACGGGCCGGGAGAGCGTACCTGGGTCACAATCGATCTTGTTGCCCGGCGCCACGCAGCCTAGCGCACCTTTCGAGCCGTATGATCGCGGGTGATCTATCGGCGACGGGTGGATCACAGACGCGGGAAACCGGATCAACGAGATCGAAGTCGAGCCTGCGGTGTGAGAAATGATTGATAACCTGGATGCTTGGTTCCGGATAGCGGACGAGGCCACGCGTGAGGGCCGGTTTGCCGACGCGATTGGGACCTATCAGCAAATCCTGGCCATTGAGCCGGACAATCCCCGAGCCCTCAACTCGCTCGGCAATCGTGTGCTGGCTGCCGGAGATGCGGCTGCGGCTTGCGACTATCTGCGTCGCGCCGTCGCCTCAGATCCACTGGCGCCGCCTATCTGGCTAAACCTCAGTTTTGCACTGCGGGCCGCGGGGCAGGATGCGGAGGAACTTGCAGCGCTGGATAAAGCGCTCAGACTTGATCCTTATTTCGTGATCGCCTTGCTTCATAAGGCCCAGTGGTTCGAGCGGCACCAAATGCCGCGAGAGGCGGCGCGTGCCTACCGTGCGCTGCTCGATGCCGCCCCCCCTCTGAACACGCTTCCACCTACACTGCGCACGATGCTGGAACATGGCGAGGCGTTGGTTGCCCTTGAGGACGAAGCCATTGCGGCTGCCATCGCGGCCGAGACCGGCGGCGAGACAATTGCGTCACAGCGCTTGCGTCACTGCTTCGACATCATCGCCGGCCGACGCAAGGTCTACGTGCAGCAACCGGCCGGCCTCCACATCCCGTATCTCCCCGCCATCCAGTTCTTCGACCGCGCACAGTTTCCCTGGCTGGCGCAGCTGGAGGCCGCTACCGAGATGGTCCGGGAGGAGTTCCAGGCGCTTCTCGCCACCGGCAGCGCGGACACACCTTACGTTCAAATCGCAGACGGTCAGCCGGTGAACCAGTGGGCAGAGCTCAACCATTCGCTGGACTGGGGTGCCCAGTTCCTGTGGAAGGACGGTCTACCGAATCCGGCGGCAATGGCGCACTGCCCGCGTACTATGGCCTTACTGCGCGCAACGCCGATGCTCGACGTGCCCCGGCGCGGGCCGAACGTCATGTTCTCCACATTGCGACCCCGAAGCCACATCCCGCCGCACCATGGCGTAACCAACATGCGCGCCGTCGTTCACCTCCCGCTGATCGTTCCCGAGGGCTGCCGATTTCGCGTGGGGTCGGAAACGCGCCCGTGGTTGGCAGGAGAGGCGTGGGCGTTCGACGACACGATCGAACATGAAGCATGGAACGACAGCGATGAGACCCGCGTCATCCTGCTACTAGACGCATGGAACCCGTTCTTGGACGAGGACGAGAAGATCGTACTTCGCCAGGCGAATGAGGTTCTCGGGACCTTTGGAAGCGGCTGATCGCCGCCGTCTTCCAGCTTATTCCACCCGGAGACCACGCACACCGCGGGCGCCCCGCACGCGGATGAAAAAGCTGGTGAAAGCTCCGGCGCGGATGACGACAGGATCGCCGATGCGCGGGTCTGATGGCACTGGCTCTGTTGTCCGCCAGCGCATGTTGTTATCGAGGGCAATCTCCCACTTGCCGTAGCCCAAGCTGCGGGCTCCGGTAATTTTAGCTTCGATTTGGTCCGGGGTTTCAAGGTTGCTGCGCGTGCCGATGATCGGCAGCTTGAGCGCGCCAAATCCGAACAGGCCTTTGCTAGTTTCGCGCAGTTGCTCGCGATCCGCAATTACCACGTCGCCCGCCTTTTCAGCACCATCAAGCGCCGCGGCCTTTGCGTCGTAGCAGGCAAGCCGCTCGGCGGAATTGGTGATTGTGCGGCAATTCATCAGCGCTTGATATGACGAAGGATCTTCGCGCCCCTTCGCATCCGCTGAGCCCGATGCTGCGACCGCGAACGCGACCGCGGCTGAGATGATAAGTCCGTTTCGCATGCCCATCGGTTTAGCCCCGTTGCCTTCGATATCCAAGTCCATGCGCCACGTGTCACTGCACTCGTGTGTTGCAACTTTGCGACACGGCGTGCTTGATCGCCACGTGTTTGCGCTCGGCGCTTTACAACCTCCAAGGCTAAGACAAGAAGTGAATTATCCGATGCGGGCAAAAAAACCGGCGCAACGCGGACGCGGCAGCGGCCGCACCGCCACAGTGACACAAGAGCGTTGCCTGCGCTCGGGCCTCAAACAGGGGACTTATAGAGATGAAGCAAACTTCCAAGAAGGACCTCGTGCTGCGTAGCAGCGCCGCCTCGCTGGCGCTGGGTCTGATCATGATGTCGACCCAGACCTTCGCACAGGCCGCGCCGCCAAGCACGGCCGTGCCGGACGAAACGACGAGCGAGCCTGACACGATCATCGTCACCGGCTCGCGCATTGTGCGGCCCGACCTCGAATCCTCAAGCCCCGTCGCCGTTGTCAGCGCAAACGACATCGCCCTGAAGGCGAATTCGGCCAACATCGAGAACGTTCTAAACGACCTGCCGCAGGTGACTGCGACCCAGTCGTCCACTTCGAACAACCCCGGTGGCGGTGTTGCTACCGTTAACCTGCGCAACCTGGGTTCGCAACGCACCCTCGTGCTGGTGAACGGCCGTCGGTACATGTCGTACGACGTCAATCAGGTCGTAGACCTTAACACTGTGCCCTCGTCGCTGATCGAGCGGGTCGACGTGCTGACCGGCGGTGCGTCGGCTGTTTACGGGTCTGACGCAGTCGGCGGCGTCGTCAACTTTGTCCTGAAGCAGGACTTCTCGGGCGTGGAGATCGGCAGCAGCTATGGCCTGACCGAACGCGGTGACGGCCAAGAATGGAATGTCAACGGGACCATCGGCGCCAACTTCGACGATAACCGAGGCAACGTCACTCTCTTCGCCGACTACACCAAGCGTCGTCCCACCTTTGCGGGCCAGCGCAGCTTCTCGGCAAACGCGCTCAGCGACAACGAGGACGGCTCGCCGCCGTTCGCCGCTGGCGGCTCGCCGTCCGTGCCGCAGGGACGCATCACCGTCCCGGGCCTTGGCGCCGCTTTGGGCTCGACGGCCGGCAATGGCTGCGCGGCTCCCAACACTCAGGTTTTCAATCAGAACGGCTCGACGAAGTGCTACACCGCAGCGGACGGGTATAACTTCAATCCCATCAACTACTTGCAGGTTCCACAGGAGCGCTTCCTCGTGTCGGCTCAGGCCCGTTACGAGATCAACGAGCACTTCACGCCCTACATGGAAGCGCAATTCGCCAACAACCGCGTCACCGCGCAGCTGGCGGCCACACCAATCGGCAACGGCACGCCGTTTGGTGACGGCGTGATCGGTGGCATTCCGCTTCAGGTCAACTCGCCATTCTTCGCGCCCGCACTTCGGACGGCTCTGACTTCGCTCGATACCGACGGCGATGGCTATGTGACCGCCAACTTCAACTACCGCACGACGCAGATCGGTCCGCGCGCGAACTTCGACGAGCGCAACGCCTTCCGCGTTGTGGCCGGCATGAAGGGCGACATCGCTGGCGGGTTCAGCTACGATGGCTACTACATGTACGCGCGGACCAAGAATTCGCAGCGTCAGCTCGGCAACGTGGCCATCGACCGCTTCAAGGATGCCGTAACCACCGCATTCGACGCCAACGGCAACCTGGTCTGCCGTAGCGGGGCACCTAATTGTGCTCCTGCCAATATCTTCGGCCTCAATAATCTCAGCCAAGCCGCCATCGACTACATCTCCGTTGGTGCCACGAACCTGGAAGAGTACACCACCCAGGTTGCAAGCTTCGCGATCACCAACCCGAGCCTGTTCGATCTCGGCGCGGGTGGCGTCGGCCTTGCTTTCGGTGCAGAATACCGCAGCGAGCGCGGTCAGATCACTCCTGACACCTACCTAGCGTCGGGTAACGTGGCTGGCTTCAATCCTGGTCAGCCAACCGGGGGCGGTTATCACACCCGCGACTTCTTCGCCGAAGTCAACGTTCCCCTTCTACGTGAGAATATCGTCTATCGCCTGAACGTGGACGCGAAGGCTCGTCAGACGAAGTACTCGAACGCTCCAGGTACGGTCTACACCTGGGCACTCGGTGTCGAACTCGCGCCAATCAAAGACATCACCTTCCGCGGCAATTACCAGCGGGCAATCCGCGGACCCAGCGTGAACGAGCTCTTCCTCGGTAACACCGTGTCATTCGCGGGCAATGCCGATCAATGCGGCACCTCTGGTGCGTTGACGGGCACGCTGCGTGATATCTGTCTGGCTCAGGGGGTGCCGGTGGGACGCCTGGGAGATGCCGCAATCCAGGACCCGAACCAAGTCAACCCGGTCACGTTCCTTGGCGGTAATCCGAACTTGCGCGAGGAGAAGGCTGACAACTGGACGGTTGGTGCAGTTATTCAACCGTCGTTTGTGCCGCGGCTCTCAATGACTGTCGATTACTACAGCATCAAGATCAAGAACGCGATCTTCTCCGGCGTCGGCACAGATACGATCGGCAACCTCTGCTTCACGCAGTTCAACCAGGACTATTGTGGCCTTATCAAGCGCAACTCGCTTGGCGAGATAGACAGCTTCACCGATCAGTACATCAACAGCGGTGGCCTGAAGAACAGGGGTATCGACGTCACCGCCGGGTATACCATGCCGATCGAAGGATTTCTGGGTCAGGATACCAAGATCGGGTTCTCGTTCAGCGGCACGCGCCTGATCAAGTATGACATCACGCCTGTGGAAGGGGTCGACCTGACCTACCACTGTGCCGGCGCGTTCGGTGCGAACTGCGGCGTGCCCACGCCGAAGTGGCGGCACTCGCTGCGCACGACCCTCGGCGTGACCTCCGCGAGCCTGTCGGTTCAATGGCGCTATATCGGCAAGGCTCATGATGACGATCCGGACACGCTGTATGGTTCGGAGCGCTTCAAGGCTCAGAACTACATCGATCTGACGGCGCAGTTCGAGCCGACGGAGAACTTTACGCTGAACGCCGGAGTGAGCAACCTGTTCGATAAGAAGCCGCCGCTTGCTGCCAGCACGCAGAACGGCGGCAACGGCGAGCAGTCAAACACCTTCCCGACGCTGTACGACGTGCTTGGCCGCTCGTTCTTCATGTCGGCCAAGGTTCGCTACTGATCCCAAAAATGCTAGAGGAACGGGGGGCGGCGCGGCAACGCGCCGCCCCCTTTTCATTGGACGACCGGAATTGATGGGCCCCACACTCGCAGACTCGCTATCGGACGCGTATGACCGGTTCCGCCGTGATGATTTTGTCGGCGCGGGCGCGATTGCACGGCGATTGCTAGAAAACGGAACCCGCGATCCGCGGGTGTGGGCGCTCGCCGGAATGGTGGCGATCCATGAGGGCGATGCGCCAAAGGCCATTCCTAATCTGCGGCTCGCTTTGGCAGCGACGCCCGACAGCCTCCCGCTGCGCACGAATCTCGCCTTTGCGCTGGTGCAGACGGGCGACCTGGACAAAGCCAGGCGCGTAGCTGAAGTCGGGCAGGCCCCGCAGCTTCGCCGCATCCTCGCCTTTGTCGACCAGCAACAAGGCCGGAATGATGCCGCGATCGCGGGTTATCGCAGAGTACTCGCCGAGTTCGCCGAAGATTACGAAAGCTGGAGCAACCTGGGCCTGTTGCTGGAGCAGCGCGGCGACTTGGCCGACGCCGAAGCAGCCTTTCGCCACTCGCTGGCGCTCCAACCCGCGCAGCCGGATGTTTATCGCCAGCTTGCGTCCGTCCTTGCAAAAGGCGAGCGCCATGAAGAACGCCGGGCGCTTCTACGCGAGGCTGTTCGCATTTGCCCCAACAATGCTACACTGCTTGTCCAGCTCGGACTCGCCGAAGGCGCGATGGACCACTTCGCCGCCGCGGAGACGGCCTACAAAGAGGCAATAGGGCTCGCGCCGACTCTTTCCGAAGCCTACCTCGAGTTCGGCATGATGCTGGAGCGGCTCAACCGGCTCGACGCTCTTGACGACCTCATCGCCAGCGCTCGAGATCGTGGCGTCAAGAGCCCGCAGATCGACTTCATCACGGCATGCGCGCTACGCCGGCGAGGCCACTTCACGCAAGCATGGCCGCTTGTCGTGGCGAGCGCTGAGGGCATAAGCGCCGGCCGCCACGCTCAACTCGTTGGTGAGATCGCCGATGCTCTGGGCAAAACCGATGAAGCGTTTGCGGCCTTTACCGCCATGAACGAGACATCGGCAGAGATGCCGGCGAGCGCTTATGCGCGGGAGCGCGATTTTCCGTCGGAGATCGCGGCTACGATCGAGCGACTGACCCCGGCAGCGATTGCACGTTGGTCGGCGGTCGAGCCGGCCACTTCGTCAGCTTCACCAGTGTTCATCGTTGGATTCCCGCGCTCCGGAACGACCCTGCTCGACACGCTGTTGATGAATCTACCCGAACTGCAGGTACTCGAGGAAGTGCCTGCAGTGGAGCAAGTCGAGGCGTTGCTAGGAAATCCTCATCGGATTGCCGACCTTACCACGCCAGATGCCGACCGCCTGCGGGCCGCCTATTTCGATACGTTAAGGCAGCGGGCGCCCGAACTCGATGGAGACCGGCGCATTGTCGATAAATTTCCGACAAACATGGTGCGCGCGGCGCTCATCCACCGCCTGTTCCCTGACGCCAAGTTCGTGTTCGTCGAGCGCCATCCGTGCGATGCGGTACTGAGTTGCTTCATGTCTCGTTTTCAGATCAACAAGGCAATGGTCCAATTCCAGAATATTGAGGCGACCGCGCGCGTCTATGATCTTGCATTACAGGCTTGGTGGCAGGCCTCCACTTTGCTGCCGCTCGCGATCCACACGGTGCGGTACGAGCGGATGATCGAAGATCTTCAGAGCGAACTGCGTGCGCTCGTGGCTTTTCTAGATCTGCCTTGGCGCGACGATATCCTCGACAACCAGCGTAGCGCCAGCCGGAGGGCACACATCGCCACACCAAGCTATTCCCAAGTGACCCAGCCAATCTACCGCAACGCAGTGAACCGCTGGATCCGCTATCGCAAGCATCTTGAACCGGTGCTGCCGGTGTTAGCTCCGTGGGTAAAGCGGCTCGGCTACACGCTCTGACCAGATGGCGAAGACCTCAGCCAACCTGTGATCGCATAACGGCGCTGAGTGGCAGCAGGTACGACAGCCGACACGCTGTGCATCTGCGGTACGGCAAACAGGTCTAGCGTATTGAAGCCTGGTATCGTGCCACTTACGGCACCCCTGGCGCGGTGGAACAACAGCAGCCCGCCCCACTCCAGGCGCCAGATCGGCGTAAGCCCTAGGACATAGGCTGCCAGACGCCGCTTGCCGGCGACTGCGTCGTCATGACCGGTGAGAAAGTCGCCGGGCCCGTATGCCGTTGCTTGTCCATCGGCGAAGTCGATGTCCTCCATTCCCGTAATCCGCCGAAGCAAAGTCCGCATCTTTCCGGACGACAACCAATGCGTCAAACCGTCTAGCGGACCCAGCACGGACGCCGTTGGTTGATCGCCATCAGGTAGGCGCAGTGTCTCGTAGCGATGCTGGAAGCCTATGCTGGCACCTTGCCACACTGCCTCATCCAACGCCGCCCTCTTGGCAGGAGACAATGCCGCGCGAGTGGGGCGGTCGAGCTCGAAGAGAGACGACCCGCTGTTCAGCACCTGCTGCCAGTCAGTGCGCCCCTCAAGGTGTCGATGCAGGGCCGCCGCGAGCGGTTCTTCGAGGAACCCATGAATGCGAACGTGGCGATTGTTGGCGAACTGCTCTGCGAGTTGGGCAATATCAGAGCGTGCCTGCATTTTGAAAATGGAGGGTTCGATGCTCATGAGCCGCACCTACGCCAATGGACAGGCACCGCACAACATTGTCGGTCGTTGCCTGTCCGACGACAATCGATGCAAGATCTCGCTTGGCTGATTATCGAGCCTGGCTAGCTCAACAAAAAGCGACCGGGCGGGAGTCAGGCTCGACTCGCACAAACCGCAGGGTGACCGCGCACCATTGGTCATCACGATCGCCTAGTGAGGCGCTCGCCTTAAAACGAAAGCGTTCCCGCGCATACATCTTCCTGGCGCTCATAAGGCTCGGCCCACCGTCTACCAGAAAATTTTGGAAAGCTGACTGTTGCACAGAGGTTACAGGTGATGCCGCATAGCTCGCTGAGCGCTAGATTAACCTTGTACCTTATGTCTAGCCGCTCAGATTGCGGCATCATTATGAACGTTATCTGACCAGTGGGACACGTTCATGGAAAACAGCGCCCTCGGGTGCGGGGCATTTAAACGTATATAAGGAAGTGGCTGTGAACCGTTCCATTAAGATCGCGCTACTCAACGCAGCGAGGCTCTCCGCCTGCGCTGGCTTCTTTGCCGCGCCCGCCTTTGCACAAGAGACCGGGCCGCAGACCGCGCCCGCAGCTCCCGCTGGACAGGCAGCCGACGATTCAGCGCTTGATAACAGCGAGAACGGGCCGACAATTATCGTCACCGGCTCGCGCATTGCGCGTCCCGAGCTCTCAACCATCCAGCCCACTACCGTAATCGGTCACTAACAGATCGCCGCCCGCGGCTTCACCAACTTGACACAGGCGCTCCAAGAGCTTCCCGCTTTCGGTCCTCCGGGTAACAGCGGTGTCGGTGCGCAATCCTCGTTCGGCCCGGCGCAAAGTTTCGTCGACTTCTTCAGCCTTGGTTCCCAGCGCACCCTGACTCTCGTGAATGGCCGCCGCTTCGTGTCGTCCAACACTGCCAGCATCTTCGGGCCAGTCGCGGCCGGGTCGCAGGTCGACCTCAACAACATCCCGATCTCTCTGATCGAGCGCGTTGACGTCGTTGCCGTGGGTGGTGCGCCAATCTACGGCTCTGACGCGATTGCCGGCACCGTCAACATTATCCTAAAGCAAGACTTCGAGGGTCTCGAGCTCAATGGCGAATATGGCATTTCGGAGCGGGGCGATGCTCCCGACCGGCGCATCAGCGGCTTGTTTGGGAAGAACTTCGCGGATGGACGCGGCAACATCACCATCTCGGGTGAATACAACAAGGTCACCGGCTTCACCGCCGCCGACCGCTCCATCTCTGCCCAAGGATTACGCTTCGGAACACCGCCGGCATCGGCCAACTCGCCCTACGCCCGCTTGCTTTACCCAGCACAGCGCTACTCTGCCTTCACGGCAGGCGGCGTGCCCTTCACCGACGACGACTATCTGGTTCGCCGCTCTGGCATTTTCGACGCGGCCGGCAACCCGCTGCAGTTCGGACGCAGCGGTACGCTTGTGCCGCTCGATCTCGGTACCGTGCTTCGCCAAGGCTATATCAGCAGTGGCGGCAATGGCTTCAACTTGCCGCTGCAGAACAACCTGCTCACCAACAGCGAGCGGTACATTGGGACGGCAACCGCCAGCTACGAATTCACCGACCACGTCCGCGCGTTCGGCGAGGCCTGGTACTCGCACAGCAGCGGCACCAATATCATCGACCAGCCCAACTACAACACGGCATTGTTCGATGCCGCCGGAACGCCCGACGGTAACTTGGCCATCAACATCAACAATCCGTACCTCAGCGCCGCGGATCGCGCGACGATCATCGCCAACCTCCCGCCGGGCCAGGACACGTTCTACGTCGGTCGTGCGCTGAGCGATTTAACTACGGGTCGGTCGCAGGCAACAGTCGAAACGTACCGCTTCGTCGGCGGTTTTAGCGGCGACTTTAACGTCGGTGAGCGCAACTTCCAATGGGAAGTCTCGGCCAATTATGGTCACTCGAAGACGAAGGGTAGAAACTTCGAGCTGGTCCAGCAGAACTTTGCCAACGCGCTGGATGCGGTGCTCGACGCAAGCGGGAACATCGTCTGCCGCCCTGGGTATACGAACGCCTCGATCGCGACGGCGAACAGCACTTGCGCTCCGCTGAACATCTTCGGCGTGGGCAATGCGAGCCAGGCGGCGCGTGACTACATTTTCGCCCAAGCTCGCCCGATTTCGGCGAACTCGCAGTTCGTCTTCAACGCCAACATGCAGGGCAGCGTCTTCAGCCTTCCAGGCGGCGACATGAAGTTTTCGATCGGCTATGAGCATCGTCGCGAAAAGACGAGCTTCGATCCGGGCGATTACTACGCCGGCGAACTACAGGCCGATGGCACTCGCGTGCAGTATGGCCGGATCATCCCCATCGGGGCGATCAGCGGCAGCTTCCATACGAACGAATTCTTCGGCGAGCTCACGGCGCCGATCGTCTCGCCGGAGACTGGCATCAGTTTCCTCAAGGTCGTAGAAGTCGATGGCTCGGCACGGTACGTGAAGAACTCGCTGAGCGGAGGGGATCTCACCTGGACGGCGGGCGGTCGGCTCGGTTTTTTCGAAGGACTCACCTTCCGCGGCAACTTCACGCGTTCGATCCGCAGCCCTGCTATCACCGAGGTGTTCAACCCGACCTCGCAGGCCTTCGATGCGGGCAGCGATCCGTGCGATGCGCGCTATGTCGACAGCGGGCCTAACCCTGCCAACCGCCGAGCCAACTGTATTGCGGCAGGAATTTCTAACCCGGACGCGTTCGTCTCAAACTACTCGGACTTCACCGTTCCTGTCAGCGTGTCCGGCAACAATCAGCTCGACAACGAGAAGGCAAACAGCTGGACTGTGGGCGCCATTATCCAGCCGCCCTTCGTCCCCGGCTTAGCGGTTGCAGTCGACTGGGTGAGCATTCACCTGAAGAACGCCATCCGTTCACTCTCAGGCGACGACATTCTCAACGCCTGTTACGACGGTTCGGGCCTTACCAGCGCCTTCTGCGGGGCCGTCGATCGCGATGCGACGGGGCAGATCACCTTCATCCGTGAGGGCTACTTCAACGCCGCCTCGTACAAGTTCGAGGGGCTCACGGTTAACGTGAACTATCGTCACCCCACGCCAATTGGCACCTTCGGCCTAGGCGTGAACTACCTCTATCGGGACAAGTTGGAGACCCGGGTGGGGACTGGCGACATCGACCACATCGCCGGCGAGATTGGCAATCCCAAGCACTCAGGTACGGTAAACGTGACCTACGAAAAAGGCGGCTTCAACGCACTGCTGCAGATGCAATATGTCGGCAAAGGCCGCTTCGACAAGGATGAGGCTCCCAATGCGCGCAACATCATGGGCGTGGGGGACTGGGAGGTGTTCAACGCGACGATCGGGTACGACATCAACAAGCAGTTCGGACTCAAGTTCATCGTCGACAACATCGGCGATCGCAAGCCGCCCTATCCCTATGTCGGTACCTACGAGCAGAACCAAACCTACTTCTCGGGCATTGTCGGGCGCTCGTTCCGCGTCTCGGCGACGGTTCACTACTGATCGAGTAGGTGCGAGTTCGCCTGCACGCTCCGCGGACACAAGAACGGGCGGCCCCTCGCTGGGCCGCCCTTTCTGTCTCTAGCCAAACCCTCACCCCACGCTGATCTTCAGCGCGCCGTCGCCTTCGTCGATGTGGACGGTGGTGCCGTCGGGGATCTCGCCCGCGAGCAGCCGCTCGGCCAGGGGGTCCTGCAGGTAGCGCTGCACCGCGCGTTTCAACGGGCGGGCGCCGTAGACCGGGTCGTAGCCGACGCGGCCGAGCCAGCGTTTGGCGGCATCGGTCAGGTCGAGCACGATCTTGCGGTCCTTGAGCAGCTTCTGCACGCGCGCCACCTGAATCTCGACGATCGGGCCCATCTCGCCCTGGCCCAGGCGGTGGAACAGGATGATCTCGTCCAGCCGGTTCAGGAACTCGGGTCGGAAGTGCCCGCGCACGATCTCCATCACCTGCGGCTCGACGCTGGCGACGTCCTGCCCCTCGTCGAGATTGGCGAGGTACTGGCTGCCCAGGTTGCTGGTCAGGATGATCAGCGTGTTGGTGAAGTCCACCACCCGGCCCTGCCCGTCCGTCAGGCGCCCGTCGTCGAGCACTTGGAGCAGCACGTTGAAGACGTCGGGGTGCGCCTTCTCCACCTCGTCGAACAGCACCACCTGGTAGGGCCGGCGTCGCACCGCCTCGGTCAGCACGCCACCCTCGTCGTAGCCGACATAGCCCGGAGGCGCGCCGATCAGGCGGCTGACGGCGTGCTTCTCCATGAATTCGCTCATGTCGATGCGGACCATCGCGTTGTCGTCGTCGAAGAGGAAGCTCGCCAGCGCCTTGGTCAGCTCGGTCTTGCCGACGCCGGTGGGGCCAAGGAACAGGAACGAGCCCAGCGGCCGGTTCGGATCCTGCAAGCCGGCGCGGGCACGCCGCACCGCCTTGGAGACGGCGGTCACTGCCTGTTGCTGCCCGATCACGCGCGCGCCGATCACCTGCTCCATCTTGAGAAGCTTCTCGCGCTCGCCCTCCAGCATCTTGTCGACCGGCACGCCGGTCCAGCGGCTGACGACGCCGGCGATGTCGTCCTCGGTCACTTCCTCGCGAAGCATCGCGTTGCCGGCCTGGGCCTGCGCCTCGGCCAGCTGCTTCTCGAGCGCCGGGATGGTGCCGTAGGAAAGCTCGCCCGCCTTGGCGAGATCGCCCTGGCGCTGTGCCTGCTCAAGCTCCAGCCGCGCGGCGTCGAGCTGTTCCTTCAGCTTGCCCTCGGCGGCGATCTTGTCGCGTTCGTTCTGCCACAGCGTGGTCAGCTCGCTCGACTGCTGCTCCAGGTTGGCGAGCTCGTCGCGCAGGGTCGTCAGGCGATCCTTGGAGGCGCTGTCG
>Ga0105251_10001237_pt1 | contig 22131 bp, 16 predicted proteins | sample KBSS64metaG_FD_80424 | JGI IMG/M metagenome (GOLD analysis project Ga0105251, IMG submission 80424) | Switchgrass rhizosphere microbial communities from Kellogg Biological Station, Michigan, USA - KBS S6-4 metaG | ecosystem: Host-associated > Plants > Roots > Rhizosphere > Soil | place...
CCTTTCTGGCCATTGCTCGCTTTTACGACCATGTACCCCTCATCCTCCAGCGCATAGCCGAGAATGTCAGCGATCAAATACTCGTCGTCGACGACCAGGATGGTGGTCATGTCAGTTCAACCCGAATCAGAGACTTTGGACGCTGAGCCCGGCAGCGAAGAATCATTAGAGACAGCCAATGCATTTCTTGATGCCTTCTTCAGGTCAACGCCGTTTTCATGGATTACCACTTCAAGAAGCGAAGGATCGTAGAAGCTATCTCGTACCTTAAGAATCGAAAGCATTCTTCTTAGTTCAGATTGAATCTCGAAGAAACGCATCAGCAGCAGGTTATCGACAATACTGGACAGGTCCGGGGTCGGAGAACTGACCTCCGAACCAAAAACGTCACGCATCTCCCATGAGGCAAATACCGTTACGCCACGGGCACGAAGCTCGCTCATCAGCGCGCTGTAGAAATCGGTGATACGTGCCGGGTTTGTCGACACTCGGGTCATGCCGCTCAAGCTGTCGATGAACAGGCGCTTGATGCCCTTTTCCTCAACCATTTTCAGCAGCCGTGCGCCGAGACCGTCGATCAGGCCTTCTGTCGTGGGTTGCCAGGCAATACTCAGCGCACCACTTTCTTCCATACCCTTGATATCAATCCCCAGCGATTGGCCTTTGAGACGTAACCGCTGCGGGCTTTCATAAAAACCGAAATGCAGGCCCGGCGCTTCCACTGTCGACTCAGCGAGGAACCTGAGCCCCAACGTGGTTTTCCCGACGCCGGAAGGCCCCATGACGAGGGTAACGGAAGAACTGTGCAGGCCACCGCCGATGATGGCGTCCAGCGAACCGATGCCGCTGGTGATACGCGTCAGATCGGCACTGTCAGGTAACGATGGATGGCTGTAGAGGCTTTCCAGACGCGGATAAACCACCAGGCCATCGTCGGTAATTTCACACTCGTGCAATCCGGTCAGTGCACCACTGCCCCGAGTCTTGCGCAGTTGAATACGGCGCACCGAACGGCTGCCGTGAAGCTCCTCACCCATTTCAATCACACCATCAACCATGGTGTGCTCTGGGCTGCCGTCGTCCAATCGGGAACTGGTGAGAAACAGCACCGTACAACCGGCGAACGCAGCGTGCCCTTGCAGCTCGGAAATGAATTTCTTGGTGTCGATGGGCGAGTCAGCCTTGGAGCGTGCATTGAGCAAGCCGTCGACCACTAACACGGTGGCCTTCTGACGACTGATCTCACGCCGAAGCAGCTTGACCACTTCATCGAGACCATCGTTCTCAAGGGTGTCAAACGCACTGACGAACTGAATTTCAGCTCCCACCCGGGAAACATCAAAGAAGTTCAGGGTCGAGAGGAATTGAAATAAACGGTCGTGGGACTCGGCCAGCAACGTGGCCACCAGTACACGGCCCCCGTTGCGCGCATGATTGAATCCCAGTTGATTGGCGAGGATGGTTTTACCCGATCCTGGGCGCCCCTGGATAATGTAGGAGGCACCTGCGACTAGCCCGCCCTTGAGCAGAGCATCCAGCCCTTCTATTCCGCTTTGAAGGCGATTTAGCTTTTCCACAATGCAACCCTGATGTGAACAACAGGCTCTTAAGCCGAAGGTTTACGATGCTAACTCCATTTGCGCAATCGGGCTATCCGCTCATCCAGTTCAAGAGCGCGGCAAATAAAGCGTGAACGTACTTCCCTGCCCCAGACGACTCTCGACCCTGACCTCTCCCCCCGACTGTTTGGCAAAACCCAATACCTGACTGAGCCCCAGCCCACTTCTCTGGCCTTTGCCTTGGGTGGAGAAAAACGGTTCAAAGATTCTATCGAGGCTGAACGGAGCGATACCCGAGCCATTGTCTGTGATGGACACGGCAACGAAACGCCCCTTGATAAGGGGATAACCATCGGACGCAGGGATAACGTCCATCGACTCAACACGGATGACCAGCTCCCCCTTATCCATCATGGCGTCCCGGGCGTTCATGACCATATTGAGAACGGCGGCTTCAAACTGTCCTGGGTCAACGTGAACAACGCAGGGTAATTCTGTGGACTCGATGCGTACGTGGATGCCTGTGCCAACCCGCACAGCAATCGTATCGGCCATGGCCAACGTGCTTGAATTGACGTCCAGCGGTGCGGGATGCAGGGCTTGCCTGCCAGCGAAGGACAGCAACTGACTGGTGAAATGAGAACCACGCTCCACCGCCTGGGAAATGGCTTCCACCAGGCGCAGCCGCCGCTCTTCCGATACGGAAGGACGCTTCAAAAGATCCGCTGAAGAACGTATCACCGTCAGCAGATTATTAAAGTCATGAGCCACTCGGCCTGTTACCCGCCCCAGCGCGTCCATCTTCTGCGACTGAAGTGACTGCTCTTGGCTCACATCCTGAACAGTTCCCGTCATCGTGACGGGTAGACCATCATCGGCATAACGGGGTCTTGCGCACACGTGCAGCCAGCGAGTTTCACCGATTGGCGTGATGACGCGGTAGCGAACGTCGTAGTCGCCACGTTGAGCGATCGAGCGATCCCACGCTTCGGCCACTCGGCGCTTGTCTTCGGCGTGCACCAAGCGCTGCATGTGTTCATAGCTGAACGGTACGTGAGGTTCGAGTCCGAAGTTGAGACGGCAAGTAGCCGAGGTCTTCAGCTCGCCCGTCGTCAAGTCCAGGCGCCATATACCAAGCCCGGCGTTACTCAAAGCGAACTGCAGGTCGTGCGCCTCCTCATACACATCATCGTGAGGCGGCGGCAAACCATTCACCGGAGAATTTGTTGCCATGATGGGTCGGGCTCCTCTTTTAGGCTGCCCATGGCGAGATGGGCGAAGTCTTCTTCTGAATGCAGACTTTTGCTTTTGCTGAACGAGCCGTAAGCACAATCAATCCCTATTGGCATGGATGACCGCGCGCACCAAAGGTTTCAAATTTTTCGTATGCCATGGCGCACTCGACTGGCCAACACGTATCAACTGAATCCGTCCAGACAACCGCCACAAAAAAGGCGCCTGTTGCAGGCGCCTTTTTTTAAGTTTGACCGTGTCGGTAGAACCGGTCGAGCAACGCCGGCAACCCGGCCCGCCATGCCCGTGGCTTGATGCCGAAGGTGTGGAGGATTTTCTTGCACGCCAGCACCGCGTGTTGCGGTTCATCGGCGGCATCCGGACGGGCGGCGTGGGCCTGGGCAGTCGGGGACTCCACGGCCAGCGGGTGGAAGTTGCGCGCCTCGGTCAGGATCGCCTGCCCCAGCGCCAGCGGGGTGGTCGCTTCCTGGCCGGCATAGTGATAAGTGCCCCATAACGGCGCTGCGCAATCAAGTTGCTTGAGCACCGAAATGATCACCCGCGCCGCGTCGTCCACCGGCGTCGGGTTGCCCCGGCGGTCGTCGGCCATCAGCAGTTCGTCAGGTTTTTCGGCACGGGCCAGGAAGCGCCCGAGAGTGCCGTCGACGCTGTCATCCAGCAGCCAGCCAAAACGCAGCAGCACGTGCTGCGGGCAGGTGGCGCGTACGCTCTGCTCGATGCGCCACAACGCCTGGCCCCGCAGGCCCAAGGGCACGGGTTCGTCTTTTTCGCTGTAGGCGGTGGCGCGGGAGCCATCGAACACCCGGTAGCTGGACGGTTGCAGCAAAGTGATGCTGTGGTGCTGGCACAGTTCCGCCAGGCGCTCGATCGCGTACTCCTGCGCGGCCAGACGCGTCTCGCTGACCGTCTCCGCCTGAAACCAGTCGAAGTAATAGGCGAGATTGATCAACGCATCGGGACGGGTGTCGTCGAGCAGTTGCGTGAGGCTTGCGGCATCCCAGCCGTCTTGGGGCGGACGCGGGGCGAGGAAACCGATGTCTTCCTCCGCACCGAGGCGAATCAGCGCCTGCCCGAGGGCATTCCCGCCGCCCAGTAACATAAGGCGCATTCGCATAGATTGAGCAGGCCCGGTCTGTTTGGAACGATGGTTATTATCGACAGGCTTGTGAGCCATGCCGTTGGCATTTGCCAGAATCGTTGCATTTTGCGGGTTTGTAGCGCAACCGTCACTTATAAAGTGCGCTGCCCATTGCCGCCTGGGTGGTTTAGAGAGAGAGCCTTTTGTGGGGAGGAAGCTTGCTGTGGCTAGGGGGCTTGTTGTGGCGAGGGAGCTTGCTCCCGCTGGAGTGCGCAGCGCTCCCGCTTTTTTGGGGCCGCTACGCAGCCCAGCGGGAGCAAGCTCCCTCGCCACAGCAAGCTCCCTCGCCACAGCCGGGGTTGCAAGTTGCCGGGGCTGGCCGCATAAATTGGGGTATGAACCTTCCTGAATCAACGGACACGGTCTTGAACGGTTTCCACCCCGCCGTCAGCGCCTGGTTCCGCAGTACATTCCCGTCGGTGACCACCGCCCAGGCCCAGGCGTGGCCGCTGATCCGCCAGCGCCGCTCGACGCTGATTGCCGCGCCCACCGGCTCCGGCAAGACCCTCACCGCGTTTCTCGCTGTGCTGGACGACCTTGTGCACCAAGGCCTGGCCAATGGCGGCCAACTGCCAGACCAGACGCTGGTGGTCTACGTCTCGCCGCTGAAGGCATTGTCCAACGATATCCAGATCAACCTGCAAAACCCGCTGGCCGGCATCACCGACCACTTGCAGCGTCTGGGACTGCCGCCGCTGGCGATCCGCACCGCCGTGCGTACCGGCGACACGCCGCAGAAAGACCGCGCCCTGATGCGCAAGCACCCACCGCACATCCTGGTGACCACCCCGGAATCGCTCTACGTGCTGCTGGGCTCGGATTCCGGCCGGCAGATGCTCGCCAGTATTCGTACGGTGATCGTCGACGAAATCCACGCCATCGCCGCAAGCAAGCGTGGCAGTCACCTGGCCCTGACGCTGGAGCGCCTGCAGGGTTTATGCAGCGAACCGTTGACCCGCATCGGCCTGTCCGCCACGCAAAAGCCCATCGAAGCGGTGTCGCGTTTTCTAGCGGGCACCGGCCGGCCCTGCGAGATCGTCGACATCGGCCACGCGCGCCCACGGGACCTGGATATCGAAGTACCGCCGGTGCCGCTGTCGGCCGTCATGGCCAACGACGTGTGGGAGCTGGTCTACGACCGTCTCGCCGAACTGGCCAAACAACACCGCACCACGCTGATTTTCGTCAACACCCGGCGCCTGGCTGAACGCCTGGCGCGGCACTTGAGCGAGCGCCTCGGCAAAACCGCCGTCGCCGCTCACCACGGCAGCCTCGCCAAGGAACTGCGCCTGGACGCCGAACAACGGCTCAAGGCCGGCGAGCTGCAAGTGTTGATCGCCACCGCGTCGCTGGAGCTGGGGATTGATATTGGCGATGTTGATCTGGTGTGCCAGATCGGCTCGCCCGGCTCGATCAACGGTTTTCTGCAACGGGTCGGACGCTCCGGGCATCAGGTTGGCGGCACGCCCAAGGGCCGGTTGTTCGCCACCACCCGTGACGACCTGATCGAATGCGCCGCCCTCCTCGACTGCGTGCGCCGGGGCGAGCTGGACACCTTGCTGATCCCGGTCGCGCCGCTGGATGTGCTGGCCCAGCAGATCATCGCTGAAGTCAGCTGCCAGGAATGGCAGGAACAGGCCCTGCTCACGCTGATCCGCCGCGCCTCGCCCTACGCCGAACTGGATGAACGTCACTATCAAGCACTGCTGCAGATGCTCACCGAGGGCTATAACGGCCGCCAGGGCATCCGCAGCGCCTACCTGCACCGCGACGCCATCACTCGCACCCTGCGCGGCCGGCGTGGCGCCAAGCTCACCGCGGTGACCAGCGGCGGCACCATCCCCGACAACGCCGACTACAGCGTGCTGCTGGAGCCGCAAAGCCTGAACATCGGCAGCGTCAACGAAGACTTCGCGGTGGAGAGCATCGCCGGGGATATCTTCCAGCTGGGCAATACGTCCTACCGCATCCTGCGGGTGGAAGCCGGCAAAGTGCGGGTCGAGGACGCCCACGGCCAGCCGCCGACCATTCCGTTCTGGCTCGGTGAGGCACCGGGGCGCAGTGCCGAGTTGTCATTTGCCGTGGCGCGCTTGCATGGGCAACTGGACGAGCTGCTGGCCGCCACGCCCGGCAAGCTGCAAGCGGCGCTCGACTGGCTCACCGGCACCCTCGGTTTGAATCTGGCCAGCGCCGAACAGTTGGTGGATTACCTGGCACGGGCACGGCTGGCATTGAGTGCGCTGCCGTCCCAGGACACGTTGATCATGGAGCGGTTTTTCGACGAGTCCGGCGGCACCCAATTGATCATCCACACGCCGTTCGGCAGTCGGATCAACCGCGCTTGGGGCCTGGCGCTGCGCAAGCGGTTTTGCCGCACCTTCAACTTCGAACTGCAAGCCGCCGCCAGCGAGGACGCGATCGTGTTGTCGCTGTCCACCAGCCATAGCTTTGAGCTGGATGAGGTATGGCGCTACCTGAACAGCAACACCGCCGAGCACATCCTGATTCAGGCGGTGCTGGATGCGCCGCTGTTCGGCGTGCGCTGGCGCTGGAATGCTGGCGTGGCCCTTGCGCTGCCGCGTTATACCGGCGGGCGCAAAGTGGCGCCGCAGATCCAGCGCATGAAGAGTGAAGACCTGATCGCCAGTGTGTTCCCGGACCAGATCGCCTGCCTGGAAAACCTCGCCGGCGAGCGGGAAGTGCCGGCGCATCCGCTGGTGGAGCAAACCCTCGATGATTGCCTGCACGAAGCCATGGACAGCGAAGGCTGGCTGGCCCTGCTGCGGCGCATGGAGCGCGGAGAGATCCGCCTGATCAGCCGCGACCTGCCGGCGCCGTCACCCTTGGCGGCGGAGATTCTCAGCGCGCGCCCCTACACCTTTCTCGATGATGCACCGCTGGAAGAGCGTCGTACCCAGGCCGTGCTCAACCGCCGCTGGAGCGACCCGCAGAGCACCGACGACCTCGGCGCACTGGATGCCGAAGCGATTGCCGGTGTGTGCGAGGAGGCCTGGCCTGCACCTAATGGCCTGGATGAAATGCATGAAGCGTTGATGAGTTTGGCGTGCATCGCCGAATTCGAGGTCACGCCGCAGTGGGCCGAATGGCTGCAAACCCTGGCCGAAGGTGGCCGCGCCCACCGGCTACAGATTCATGCCGGACAAGCCGTGTGGGTAGCGGTGGAGCGCTTGAGTTGCTTAAAGGCGATCTATCCAAATGACCTGCCACTACTGCCCGGCTTCGACGAGCCCTGGACCTTCGACGAAGCGCTGGTGGAAGTACTGCGGGCGCGCCTGAGTGGCTTCGGCCCGTTGACGCTGATCGAGATCGCCGCGCCCCTGGCCTTGCCGGTAGCCGACGTGTCACAGGCCCTCGCACGGCTGGAAAGCGAAGGCTACGTACTGCGCGGCCGTTTCAGCCCCGGCGCCAGCGACGACCAATGGTGCGAACGCCACCTGCTGGCGCGCATTCACCGCTACACGGTCAAGCGTCTGCGCCGGGAAATCGAGCCGGTGGCGTTGCAGGATTTCATGCGGTTTCTGTTCGACTGGCAGCACCTGTCGGACGGCACCCGGGGCCAGGGCAGCGCCGTGTTGCCGCAGATCGTCGCGCAGTTCGAAGGGTACGCCGCAGCCACATCAGCCTGGGACAGCGATTTGCTCAGCGCCCGAATCAAGGATTACGCGCCCCACTGGCTGGACGATTTGTGCCGCAGCGGCAAGGTGGTGTGGACACGCCTGAGCAACAAGGCTGGCGCGACGGCCTTGCGTAGCACGCCGGTGGTGCTGTTGCCCCGCAGCCAGGTGCCGTTGTGGAGCGGATTGACCGACGCGCCCGACAGCGCCGAGCTGTCGCCCAAGGCACAGAAAGTCCATCAGGCACTGCGGGAAAACGGCGCGCTGTTTTTCGATGAACTGATTCATGAAGCCCATCTGCTGCGCACCGAACTGGAAACCGCCCTGCAGGAATTGGTGGGCGCGGGGCTGGCGAACGCCGACAGCTTCGCCGGCCTGCGCGCCCTGACCACACCCGCGAGCAAACGCCAGGCCCGCAGCAGTCGGCGCGGGCGTGGAGCGTTTGTCGGCGGAATGGACGATGCCGGGCGTTGGGCCCTGGTGCGGCGCGCGCCGGTGGCGGATGGCACACGTCCGGGGGCTCACTCGGCCGAGACGCTGGAGCATGTGGCGATGACTTTGCTGCGGCGATACGGCGTGGTGTTCTGGCGCCTGCTGGAGCGCGAGGCGGACTGGCTGCCCAGTTGGCGCGAACTGCTGCGCACATTCCATCGGCTGGAAGCCCGTGGCGAGATTCGTGGTGGGCGGTTTGTGAGTGGTTTGGCGGGGGAACAGTTTGCGTTGCCGGAAGCGATTCCCCTGCTGCGGGAAGTTCGGCGGCGGCCTCACGATGGAAGCTTGATTGCCGTGTGTGGAGCGGATCCGCTGAACCTGGTGGGTACGCTGCTGCCGGGTGGCAAGGTGCCGGCGTTGAGCGGTAATCGGCTGGTGTATCGGGATGGATTGCCGGCGGCGGTGGAGATTGCGGGCAAGCAGCAGGTGTTGCTGGAGCTGGATCCGCAGGCGGCGGGGTTAGTGCGGGAGAAGCTGATCAGGCGCTGACTCGTGTAGTGCCCGTAATGACGCCTTCGCGAGCAAGCCCGCTCCCACATTCGACCGCATTCCAAGGGTGGAACCGGATCGAATGTGGGAGCGGGCTTGCTCGCGAAGAGGCCGGTAGCCCCAACCCAAAACTATTGGGTTCTCGGCTGCTCAGTGAGCACCACCGACGAAGGCACTTCTTCTCCCGGCTCATCCACCTGTTGCCCAATCCGCTGCGGCACCATCACCTGCTGTGGATAAGTTTGCGCGAAGTGAACAAAGGCACAGTTATCCACAAGCTTTTTCAACCGCTGGTTAAACGCGCGGCTCACCGCATATTGCCCACCCGACACCGTACGGAATTGCGCCGTCAGCACCACACCGTTGAGGTCCATCTTGTCGACGCCAAATATCTCCAGCGGCCCTTGCAGGTTGTACTTGAGGAACACGTCGTCGCGGATCGACTGCCCCGCCTCGCGGATCAACTCCACAGCCTTGTCGACGTCGGTGTCGTAGGTGAACTGCACCGAGAAGAACGCGTAGGCAAATTGCCGCGACTGGTTGGTAACCGCCTTGATCTGCCCGAACGGCACCGAATGCACAAACCCCTTGCCGTCCCGCAGGCGCAGGGTGCGGATGGTCAGGCCCTCGACGGTACCGGCGTGGCCGGAGTCGAGCACCACCCAGTCGCCGATCGACAGCGTGTCTTCGATGATGATGAACAGCCCGGTGATCACATCCTGCACCAGTTGCTGGGAGCCAAAACCAATGGCCAAACCCACCACCCCGGCACCCGCCAGCAGCGGTGCAACGTTGATCCCCAGGTTCGCCATGGTGGTGATGGCGCAGATCACCACCAGGATGATTTTTACCGCGTTGCGCAGCAGCGGCAGGATGGTTTTCACCCGCGTGCTGGGCTGGCGGCTGGAGCGTTTGTTGACCGGTGGTTTCAGCGCTTCCTGGATCGCGGTGTCGAGCACCACCCAGAACAGCCAGGTCACCAGCAGGATCAAACCGATACTGCTCAGGGAATCACTGATGGCACGGCCGACGGAATTGCGCTGGGCAAATTCAAATAGCGAAACGCCCCAGATACGCCCGAGGATTTCGATAAAGGCGATGGCCATGACGATGCGCAACAGCGCGTGCAGCAGGCTGAGGAAACGCTCTTTGTAGGCGCTGCTGCGCTGGACCGCCACCGTGCTGCGGGACTGGAACAGGTGCTGCAACACCGTGCTGAGGAACACCGTGCCGATCAGCAGGATCGTGGTGAACAGTGCGCAGCGCAGGGCTTTCTGGCTGTCGTCGCCGGCGCCGATCAGGTTGATCGCCGACACCAGCACCATCAATAGAATCGGCCAATACCACAGGCCGGAAAACACCCGCAGGGATTGCTGCACCGCCGGGTGTTTCAAGCGCTGGGCCAGGGGCCGGTTGCGGATCAAATGCGCCACCGGACGGCGCAGGCGAATCACCAGCATGCCGAAAATCACCGAGGCAAACAGCCCGGTGAAGATCGCGACGCTGGCGGTGATATTGCCCCCCAATTGGCGGGCGATCTGCGGGCTGGTCAGCGCATCGCTGAGGGCCGCAAGGAAGCCGATCAGGAACAGCGGCTTGGGGCAGTAGTCACGAATAATCTGCACGGCCGGGCGCTTGTGGCCGACGTTGAACATAACGATCACGCACAGCAGCATCGAGGTGGAAAAAATACCGCTGCTGGTGGCGTAGGCAAAACACAGGGCCAGCGCACGGCCCACTGACGTGGGCAGGAAATGGCTGACGTAAAGCGTCAGTGGCAAACAGATCAAGGCCGGAATCGTGTAGGGAATCAGGTAGCCGAGCAATGCCTGGAGGCGCTGGCGCGGTGCGATATACCGCTGCAGGCTCAGGCGCTTGACGATAAGGCGCCCAAGCAGGGTCAGTGCAGCGAAGGCGCCGATCCACACCCCGGACAACAACAGGAAATCCCCGGCCACACTCCATGAGGAGCGCTCGGACGGCTGGTTGACCAGCTTGTCCACCTCATCCGCCGCGCGATCGGCCCGCAGGCGCCAGGCGTCCACCAGGCTCTGGTTGAGGTCGAGCTTGTCCTGCACATGATCGATGCTGGAGCTGGTGGCGCCGAGCAGGCCGCCTTCTACCAACAGTTCCGGCGTGGCCGGGGCGGCAGGCGCTGGAGCCGCGGGGGCGGTGGCCGCTTGCAGCGCGCCACTGCCGCAAAACAGCAGCGTGCCGAGCAGTAGCACAGTCTTTAAATTCAACAAAACACCGGGCTCCTTCAGAAGGGTCTGTAAGGAACTGACGGGTTTGAGGCCGGATCGTTCCCCCAGTACGTCGATCCGTGCGTTCCAGGCAAATATCAAATGCCAATACCTGTCGTTTTCCGCACAAGCCAACACCCGAGACTGCGCTCCTGATTGAAACCCACCGGAGTTGCAGCCATGCCCATTGCCTTGCTCGCGCTGACCCTCAGCGCTTTTGCCATCGGAACGACCGAGTTCGTCATCGTTGGCCTGTTACCCACCATCGGCGCCGACCTTGGCGTCAGCCTGCCGTCTGCCGGCCTGCTGGTCAGCCTCTACGCCCTGGGCGTGGCCATCGGCGCGCCGGTGCTCACCGCCCTGACCGGCAAAGTGCCGCGCAAATTGCTGCTGTTGTCGTTGATGGTGCTGTTCACCCTCGGCAACCTGCTGGCCTGGCAAGCGCCGAGCTATGAATCCCTGGTACTGGCGCGGATCGTCACCGGCCTGGCCCACGGGGTGTTCTTCTCGATTGGCTCGACCATCGCCACCAGCCTGGTGCCCAAGGAAAAAGCCGCCAGTGCGATTGCCATCATGTTTACCGGCCTGACCGTCGCGTTGGTGACCGGTGTGCCGCTGGGGACATTTATCGGCCAGCACTTCGGCTGGCGTGAAACCTTCCTCGCCGTCTCGGCCCTGGGTCTGATCGCGTTTATCGGCAGCCTGCTGTACGTGCCGAACAACATCGCTCACAACAAACCCGCGTCGCTGTTGCAGCAACTGCAAGTGTTGAAACAACCACGGCTGCTGCTGGTGTACGCCATGACAGCGGTGGGTTACGGCGGCTCGTTCATCGCCTTCACCTACCTGGCGCCGATCCTTCAGGACATCTCCGGGTTCAGCGCCGGCACCGTGAGCCTGGTGCTGCTGGTGTACGGCATCTCGGTGGCCGTCGGTAACATCTGGGGCGGCAAACTGGCGGACAAACGCGGCCCGATCAGTGCCCTGAAAATCATCTTCGCCCTGCTCGCTGTTGTGTTGTTTGTATTGACCATGACCGCAAGCAACCCATGGCTGGCCTTGGCTACGGTGCTGGTGTGGGGCGCGGTCGCCTTCGGCAATGTGCCGGGCTTGCAGGTGTACGTGGTGCGCCAGGCGGAACATCACACGCCGAACGCGGTGGACGTGGCCTCGGGCCTGAACATTGCGGCGTTCAACCTGGGGATCGCCGGCGGTGCGTGGGCCGGTGGTTTGATCGTCGCTCACATGGGCTTGATCCACACGGCGTGGATTGGCGGTTCGGTGGTGCTGGTGGCCCTGGCGCTGACCGCCTGGAGCGGGCGTCTTGACCGGTTGGGCCCGGTGTATGCCGAGAGTTCGACCCGGGTGGTTGGCGGGCACTGATCCCGCAGCGATAAAGAACCCCATGTGGGAGCGGGCTTGCTCGCGAAAGCGGTGTGTCAGTCAGCAGAGATATCGACTGACCCACCGTCTTCGCGAGCAAGCCCGCTCCCACATTCTGAGAGGTGCCGTCTGTAGGACCGTCGAAACTTTCTGCCGATCCTCACAGTCATCCAAAAACGGAGGTCATCACACAGTTAACCCACGGGAGTCATCATGGCCGCGATTCATATCGGCATTTCCGGCTGGCGCTACACGCCCTGGCGGGGGGATTTCTACCCCGAGGGCCTGACCCAGAAGCGCGAGCTGCAGTTTGCCTCACGGGCGGTCAACAGCATCGAGATCAATGGCTCGTTCTACGCGCTGCAAACACCCAAGCGCTACGCCGAGTGGTATGGCGACACGCCTGAAGGGTTTGTGTTCAGCGTCAAGGCGCCGCGCTATATCACGCATATCCTGCGGTTGCGGGAGGTACACAAGCCGATGGCGAATTTCTTCGCCTCCGGTGTACTGGAACTCAAGGAAAAACTCGGGCCGATTCTCTGGCAGTTCCCACCCAGATTCAAATTCGACCCGCCGTTGTTTGAAGCCTTCCTCGCCGAATTACCCACCACGACCCAACAGGCCGCCGCCCTCGCCCGCGAGCATGAGCCGCGCCTGAACGGCAAGGCGAGCATGCAGGCCCACGGTAAAAAGCCGCTGCGACACGCGGTGGAGATTCGCCATAAGAGTTTTGCTGTGCCGGAGTTTGTCGAAATGCTCGACAAGCATGGCGTAGCTCTGGTGGTGGCAGACACGGCCGGCAAGTGGCCCTATCTGGAAGATGTCACGGCGAACTTTGTCTATCTGCGGTTGCATGGGGACAAAGCGTTGTATGCCAGCGGCTATACGTCCGAAGCGATCAAGCGCTGGGGAGATCGCATCGAACGCTGGAGCCACGGCAAACAACCCGCCGATGCACAGTTGATCGACCCGAAGCACAAACCCCGCGCCCGCAAGCAGCGTGAGGTGTTTTGCTACTTCGATAACGACATCAAGGTGCGCGCGCCCTTCGACGCGCGCCAATTGCTCCAGCGTTTTGGCCTGGACCAGGCATTGGCCACCGAGCCCGGCAAGTTGCCGGACGCGGGGGTGCTGCCATGACCCATCCGGAGCTGATGCCGATCACGCCCACCGAAACCATCACCCGCTTCAGGGTGCTGACGGTCAATACCCACAAGGGCTTTACCGCGCTCAACCGCCGCTTCATCTTGCCCGAGTTGCGGGAGGCGATTCGCAGTGTGGCCGCCGACGTGGTGTTTCTTCAGGAAATCCATGGCACCCACGAGCGCCATCCCAAGCGCTACAGCAACTGGCCGAGCATGCCGCAGTACGAGTTCCTTGCCGACAGCATCTGGCCGCAATATGCCTATGGTCGCAATGCGGTGTATCCCCATGGCGACCATGGCAACGCGTTGCTGTCGAAATTCCAGATCATCCGCTACGACAACCTCGACATTTCCCAGAGCGGCCACGAAAGCCGCGGGCTGCTGCATTGCGTGCTGCGTTTGCCGGGCAACGTGCAGGAGGTGCATGCCATCTGCGTGCACCTCGGGTTGCGGGAAGTGCATCGCCAGCAGCAGTTGCGCCTGATCACGCAGCGGATCGCCGAGATTCCCGCCGACGCGCCGGTGATTGTCGCCGGTGACTTCAACGACTGGCGCCAGCGGGCCGATCTCGCCCACTGCGGGCTGCGGGAAGTGTTTATCGAAACCCACGGCAAACCGGCCCGCACGTTCCCCGCTCGCCTGCCGCTGCTGCCGCTGGACCGCATCTATGTGCGCAACCTCAAGGTGCATCAGCCACAAGTCCTGACCAGCCGCCCGTGGTCGCATTTATCGGACCACGCGCCGCTCTCGGTGGAGATTGAACTATGAACAGCGCGCCGCTGGAAAAGGTCGCGGTAGAACACATCGCGACCGACCAACCGCCGGACGATGCCGTCGCCCGGGACCTGGATTACGGCTGGCAGAGCGGCAACCAGATTGAATTGCTGGAGAACGGCGAGGCGTACTTCCCCAAGGTATTCGAGGCGATGCGCCAGGCTCAGCGGGAGATCCTGCTGGAGACCTTTATTCTGTTTGAAGACAAGGTCGGGCACGAGCTGAAAGGCATTTTGATCGAGGCCGCGCAGCGTGGCGTAAAGGTCGTCGCCAGCCTTGATGGCTTCGGTTGCGGCGAGCTGAGCCCGGGGTTCCTCAGTGAACTGAGCCAGGCCGGCGTGACCGTTCAGATGTTCGACCCGGCGAGCAAGACCCTGGGCTTTCGCACCAATTGGTTTCGCCGCCTGCACCGCAAGATTGTGGTGGTGGACGCCAGCGTGGCGTTTATCGGCGGGATCAATTTTTCTGCGGATCACCTGGGAGATTTCGGCCCCGAGGCCAAGCAGGATTATGCGGTGCAGGTCAATGGCCCGGCGGTCGCCGACCTGCACCATTTCGCCCTCGCCCAAAGTGGCCGACGCGTGCGCAAACGGCGTGGCTGGCGGCGCGAGCAACGGCCCTCGCCATGGGCCGCGGGTGACGGCGATGGGTTGGTGCGGTTGATTTACCGGGACAACCTGCAACACCGTACCGATATTGAAGAGGCCTACCTGCACGCGCTGCGCAAGGCCGAGCGGCGGGCGGTGATTGCCAACGCGTACTTCTTCCCCGGCTACCGCCTGCTGCGGGAAATTCGTAATGCCGCGCGGCGCGGTGTGCAGGTGCAATTGATCATGCAGGGCCAACCGGATGTGCTGTTGGCCAAGCTGGCCGCGCGCATGCTCTACGACTATTTGCTCAAGGAAGGCGTGGTGATCCACGAGTACTGCCAGCGCCCGCTGCACGGCAAGGTGGCGTTGGTGGATGAGCAATGGAGCACGGTGGGTTCGAGCAATCTCGACCCGCTGAGCCTGGCGCTGAACCTTGAGGCCAATGTGCTGATCCGTGATCGTGGCTTCAATCAGCAACTGTTCGAGCGCCTGGAATATTTGAGTCAGAACCACTGCAAGACCATGCCGGAAAACCGCACGCCTCGTGGCTGGTTCTGGCGAGTGACCGTGGGCTTCGTCGTGTTCCATGTGCTGCGGCATTTTCCATCGTGGACCGGCTGGCTGCCGGCCCACAAGCCGAGGTTGAAACCCTTCGTCCATGAGGAGCGCCCGGATCATGACCCAAGCTCGCACCGCTGAAGAAAGCCCTCAACCCGGCTTTTTCAAACGCTGGAAAAAACCGCTGACGGTGGTGTTTTTCCTGGTGTTGATCGTGTTGTTCACCCTGCTCGCACGGCGTATCGACTGGAGCGAGGTGTTCGACACCCTTGGGGATTTCAAGCTTCGCACCTTGCTTATCGCCGGCGCGCTGACCGCGTGCAGCTTCGTGGTGTATTCGTGCTTTGACCTGATCGGCCGCACCTACATCCGCCAGCCTTTGCGCTGGAAGCAAATCCTGCCGGTGGGCATCATCAGCTACGCCTTCAACCTCAACCTGAGCGCCTGGGTCGGCGGTATCGCCATGCGCTACCGCCTGTATTCCCGACTCGGGGTGAGCAGCGGGAATATCGCAAAAATTCTCGGCTTGAGCCTGGCCACCAATTGGTTTGGCTACATGGCGATTGCCGGCGCGGTATTCAGCAGCGGGCTGGTGACATTGCCGCCGGGGTGGAAGCTCAGCAGCGGCGCGCTGCAAGGCGTTGGCGTATTGCTGGTACTGGCGAGCCTGGGTTATCTGCTGGCCTGTCGCTTGTCAAAAAAACGCGCGTGGTCGGTGCGCGGGATTGAAATCAGCCTGCCGTCGCTGCGCATGGCAGTGCTGCAGCTGGCACTCGGTGCGCTGAACTGGTCGCTGATGGCGGCGGTGATCTTCACGCTGCTGCCCAAGCAGCTGGAATACCCGGTAGTGCTTGGGGTGTTGCTGATCAGCAGCATTGCCGGAGTGGTCACACACATCCCGGCGGGGCTTGGTGTGCTGGAGGCTGTCTTCATTGCCTTGCTGCAGCACGAAGCGTCCCGCGGCAGCCTGCTCGCGGGGTTGATCGCCTACCGCGCGATCTACTTCATCCTGCCGCTGCTGGTGGCCCTGGTGATGTACCTGGCGGTGGAAGCCAAGGCCAAGGCGCTGCGGGTGAAGAAGACGCCTACGACTGGATGATGCTCAAGCGTTCGCCCACCACCATCTCGGTGATCCAGTCCACCAGGATCGAGGTGTAGGCCTGCTGGGACACCGGGTCGCTCAGGGAGTGGTCCGCACCGTCGATAATCCGGTGGGTCAGCGAGTGCGTCTGCTGGCAGGCGGCGCGGTAGCTCATGATGGTGGCGTGGGGCACGTGGTCATCCGTTTCGGATTCAACGATCAGCACATCACCGGTGAACGCCGCGCAGGCATGCAGCGCGCGATTGGTTTCGGCGTGCACAAAGGTCCCGCGATAATCCATCAAGTCGGCCTTGTCCAGGTCGCGCTTGGGCTTGAGCCATTCCTGGTCGCGGTACAACGCCGGCACCCGCAGCGCCAGCCAGCGCACAGGGCGCAGCGAGGTGAGGATGGCGGCCAGGTAACCGCCGTAGCTGGTGCCGACCACCGCCACCGCCGAGGTGTCGATGGCCGGGTGTGCCAGCAAGCGGTCATAGGCTGCAAGCAGGTCCCGCAGGTTGTCTTCCCGGGTAACGCGGGATAACGGAATGCCGTTGCCGGCGTGGCCGCGAAGGTCGAATGTGAGGCATACACAACCGAGCCCGGCGATGCCTTTGGCGCGCTCCAGGTCACGCTCCTGGCTGCCGCCCCAGCCGTGGACAAACAACACCCCCGGGACTTTCGATTTGGGACTGAGGAAGGTCCCGCTCATCTGTTCGTCGTCGATATCAATGGCAATGGTTTCGCTTCTAGCCGTCATAAGATTTGACCGTTACGTACTTGAGAAGAAAGTCGCTGTTTTCTGCCGGGCCCCGGTACACCTCGATCGCGTCAGCGGGCAGTGGCTGGTCGACGTAGGTTTCTACCGACGAGACGTGAATTGCCCGCAGCCCGGGGTTGTTGACGAAGCTTTGCAGCGCCGCGACTTCCGCGCTGCTGGCACCGCCCATGCGCCAGGATTGCTCGAGCACGCCGCTGCGGCGCTGGCCGTCGCTGTCGAGGCCTTGGGCGATGTCGTAATTGCGCCGCGAGGCATAGAACCCGGGATAGGCCTCATCCGCCGCGTTATCGAAGGTCTGCGCCTGCTGGATAGCCAGACGTACATCATCGGGCAACTCGAGCTGGAGCAGATCGTCGTAGTAGCCCTGCACCACCAACAGGTTAGAACCACCATAGACCTCTTCGCCCTGCCCGTCCCGGGTCAGGTATTGATCGCCGCAGTAGCTGATGACGTGATCGCCGATAAAGCTCTGGCCGACACTGTGGGTGACCACGTCACTCAGGTCCTGCTCCAGCACCACGCCTTCGCTGAACAATTGCGCTGCGTCGGGGCGCGCGAGGATGGCGTCGACTTCGTCGAGGCTGCGGATCACTTCCTGGCCGCGACCGGCGCAGGCATGCACGGGCTTGAGGCGGATCGGGCCGGTGTAGAGCAAATGGGTCGCCGCCGGTCGTGCATCTTCCAGGGAGTGCACGCTCAAGCCATCCAGCACCACATTACGAACGCGCTCGGAGAACAGTGGTGACCAGCCCTCAGGCGCAACCGCATTTTTATTCAGCAAGCCGTGACTGATGGCCTTGGTGCAGATGAAATCGTGGTCGACATAGCCACCCCACAAATCCTCAGGTCCTTTGACACCCAATTGCCGCGCCTGGGCCGCGCCGACCAGCGTCTGGGTGGGTAATAGGTAGAGGTCGCGCCCACTGTGCAGCTCAGGGTTATAGCTGCCGCCATATTTGAGGCCGAGGACGTGCGCCAGCCAACGGGCCAGCGCGCGGTTGGTTTCCACCTCGTGCAAGGGCGCTTGCGGACGGATTGAATGCGCCACCACGATTTTTTTGCGATTTGTCGGGGTCATGCGTCCCCCTTGGCTCTGCTGCCATGTGTGTAAGGAAACGGTAGCAGGGATCAAGCCAAGGCGGCGTTTGTTTAAACGCCCGGGGAATCAAACGGTTGCGGGAAAAGCGATAGCACTTGGCCTGCTTTATTCTGCACGAAGTGCTCAAGGTGTCGCGGCGTTCTGCACGATTTCAGGCTTGGGTCTTGGTGGGTGTCACGCCAAAACGGTTGCGGTAGTCGCTTGGCGCCAGCCCGGTGATTTTCTTGAAGGTGGCGCGGAAGGCGCCGGGGTCCTGGTAACCCACGGTCCAGGCGATGTGGTCAATGGTGCCATTGGTAAATTCGAGCATCTGCCGTGCCTTGCCGACCCGAAGGTGTTGGCAGTATTCCGTGGGTTTCAAGCCGGTGGCAGCACGGAACCGTCGCAAGAACGTGCGTTCCTCAAGGCCCGCCTGTTGCGCCATGGCAGCCAACGAAACATCCACCGCACCGCTGGCCTGCAGCCAATGCTGCACCTTGAGAATCGCAGCGTCGCCGTGGGCGAGGATCGGCGCAAAGTTACTCCCGCATTCACTGGCGCTGTCGCTGTGTTCGATCACCAGGAAACGCGCAGTGCTGGCAGCGATGCTCGGGCCGAGCAGACGGTCCACCAGGCGCAGGCCCAGTTCGGACCAAGCCATGAGGCCGGCGGTGGTGATCAGGTCGCCGTCGTCGACGATGGGTTTGTCGGCTTCCAGGCGAATCGCCGGATAACGGGCGGCGAAGGATTTGGCCGATGTCCAGTGCGTGGTGGCGCTGCGACCGTCCAACAGGCCGCTTTCCGCCATCAGGATCGAGCCCACGCACACCCCGCCCAGAATGGTCCCGGTGCGGTGTTGCTGGCGCAGCCAATCCAGCAATTCGGCGGACGCCTGGCCTTCGGAAAAGCCGGCGATGGAGGGTGGAATCAGCAAGGCTGTCAGTGCCTGACCGGTGCCGGGCTGGCTGTCGAACACACGGGTCGGCGCATGGCCTGTTTCAGCCTGCCAATGGCTGATGCGCAGGGACGGCAGTTGCTCGGACTGATGCTCGGCCGCAATCCGGTTGGCGACCGCGAACAGGTCGGTCAAGCCATGCACGGCGGCCATTTGCGCACCGCTGTAGATCAGCACGCCGAGCTCGACGATCGCCATTGTCAGTTTTCCCTCTGTTATTGTCGGTGCGGCCAATCCCCAGGCGCCGCGCCAGCCAGGATACTGGACGCATCAACCCTCACAAGGAAACCAACATGGCCAAGCAAGCACTCATCCTAATCGATATCCAGAACGACTACTTCCCCCAGGGCAAGTGGCCGCTTGACGGAGTGGACGCAGCGGCGGACAAGGCACAACAAGTGCTCCAGGCGTTTCGCCAGGCCGGCGATGCGGTGATTCATGTACATCACGAATTCACCTCTGACGATGCGCCCTTCTTCACCCCGGGTTCGGAAGGTGCGCATCTGCACCCCAAGGTGTTGAACCAGGCCGACGAGCCGGTGGTGCTCAAGCATTTCGTCAATGCGTTCCGCGAAACCAACCTGCGGGCGCTGCTGGAACAACGCAGCATCACCGAGCTGGTGGTGGTGGGGAGCATGAGCCATATGTGCATCGACGGCGTGGTGCGCGCCGCGTCGGACCTGGGCTACAGCGTGACCGTGATCCACGATGCCTGCGCGACGCGGGACCTGGAATTCAATGGCACCACCGTGCCGGCAGCCCAGGTGCATGCGGCGTTTATGTCGTCGTTGGGGTTTGCTTATGCGAGCGTGGTGTCGGCGGAACAGTTCTTGTCCGCCGACTGATCGCCCCCGCGCTTACCGGGTAGCAATGATGAACAAACGCGGAAACGGCAGCAACACCGTGCCATCGGCCAGCGCTGGATAGGCCTTGGTGATCCGCGCCAGGTATTCGTCGAGGAAGGCGCTCTTTTCTGACTCGGTCAGAGGCGCCAGGAACGGGCGCAATGCCGAGCCTTTGAACCACTCCACCACCGCAGCAGAACCTGCCAGCGGATGGTGGTAGGTGGTGCGCCAAACATCCACGGTGGAGCAGTGTTTGCTCAGCAGTTCAAAGTAGTAGCTCGCGGTATGGCGTGCGTTATGTTTCACCGCGCCGATCTTTGTGGCCCATGGGCCGTCCGCGGCGACTTCCCGCGCCAGCTTGTGGGCCGGTTCATCGAGGTTGTCGGGTGTCTGCACCGCCAGGGTGCCACCGGGAGTCAGCTGATCGACCAAATGCGGATACAGCGTGGCGTGGTCGGGCAACCATTGCAGCGATGCATTGGCGAGGATGACGTCGAATGTCTGCGCCGGGTTCCAGGCGCCGATATCAGCCAATTCGAAATTCAACGCGGGCAGGCGCTTACGGGCGTCGACCAGCATGTCATCGGAGCTGTCCATGCCGGTGACCACTGCCTGCGCAAAGCGCTCAGCCAGAACTTCAGTCGAGTTACCCGGGCCGCATCCCAGGTCGACGGCGTTGCGCACTTCGCCATCAGGGATGGCCGCCACCAGATCCCGGACGGGACGGGTGCGTTGTTGTTCGAACATCGAGTATTGCTTGGCTGACCAGGTCATTGCGGCGTTCCTTCTTCTGTGAGGAGTGACGACAGCCTAAATCTTGTGATCCATGAGAACAAATGCCAGGATTGACCCTCTCCCATACCTGAAAAGTATTCCTATGCTGGAGCTCAGGCAGCTCAAGGCCTTCGTCGCGATTGCCGAAGAAGGCTATATCACCCGTGCAGCAGAACGACTGGGCATGCAGCAACCGCCATTGACGCGATTGCTGCAAAGCCTGGAAGCCGAGTTGGGCGTGGTGCTGATGGAGCGCCTGCCACGGGGCGTACGCCCGCCCACTGCGGGCTTGGCCTTGCTGGAAGAGGCGCGACAGATCTTGGCCAGTGTCGATGGTGTGGCCGATATCGTGCGCCGCGCCGCCCGTGGTGAACGTGGACGCTTGGCGATTGGCTTCACCAGTTCTGCCGCCTTGCATCCATTTGTGCCCAGCGTATTGCGCCTGTTTCGGGAAACCTTTGTCGGTGTTTCTGTGGTTTTGGAAGAGGCTGGCACGGGTGAACTGCTGGACGCGCTGCTCCATGAAAAGCTCGACGCGGCATTTATCCGTTCGCCGCTGAGCGGGACGCAGGCGTTGCAGGATGAACCGATTCTGGTGGAGCCGATGTTGCTGGCGCTGCCCACTGATCACCCGCTGGCTATCGATCCGTCGACGCCGCTGCCGTTGGCGACATTGGCCACCGAGGCGTTTGTGCTGTATCGGCGCCGGGTGGGACTTGGGTTGTATGACGCGATTCTGGTGGCGTGTCGCGAAGCAGGTTTCAGCCCGCAGGTTGTGCAAGAAGCGCCGCGCATGACGGCGACGTTGAGCCTGGTGGCTGCGGGGCTTGGGGTTTCGATTGTGCCCGCGTCCATGCAGCGGTTGCGGGGGGACGGGATTGTTTATCGGGAGCTATCGGAGTGTCGGAGCCTGGTAGCGCCGTTGCATTTGGCAACGCGGGCGGGTGATACGTCGTCAGTGCTGGAGCGGTTTCGGGAGCTGGTGGTAAGCGCCGCCTCTGCTGATGCTTAGCCGGTTGCCAGCCATGAAATGAAAAACCCCCGAGGCAAAAGCCATCGGGGGTTTTCTGGTGTTACGCGACAGTTCGGGTCTCAAGCGACCTTAGAACGGAATATCGTCATCAAAGCTGTCGAAGTCGGCTGCCGGCTGAGGAGCGGCCTGCTGTGGCGCTGGACGCGACTCACGCTGTGGCTGCTGGGTCGGCTGCGGACGGGACTGCTGCTGTGGACGCGGTGCCGAGTTGGACATGCCGCCCTGGCCTTGTTGGTCGCCCTGTGGACGGCCGCCCAGCAGTTGCATGGTGCCTTGCATGTCGACCACGATTTCAGTGGTGTAACGCTTGATGCCGTCTTTTTCCCA
>Ga0105251_10001238_pt1 | contig 22115 bp, 40 predicted proteins | sample KBSS64metaG_FD_80424 | JGI IMG/M metagenome (GOLD analysis project Ga0105251, IMG submission 80424) | Switchgrass rhizosphere microbial communities from Kellogg Biological Station, Michigan, USA - KBS S6-4 metaG | ecosystem: Host-associated > Plants > Roots > Rhizosphere > Soil | place...
ATCGCCTCGCCCTGTTCCTCGATCCCGGCCCACTCCATCAGCTCCAGCAGGGCCTGTTTAGTCCCTGGTCGAACCTTCAAGCGCAGGTCTTCTTCCTGCAAGCGTTCGGCCTTGGTCCTGCGCTTCTCATCACGCTGCTGCTGCGTCAGAGCCATCATCGCCTCCATTGCGCACGAAGGTGGCGCCCGGTCCGATGTCGAGCAGGTCGCACACCCGGTTGATGATCTTGAGCGCGGCATCGAACGCCTTGGCGTCGTCCGGCTCGCGGGCTAGGCGCTTCATGTTCGGCTGATGCTCAAGGCACACTTTGTCCACCAGGCGCCGGGCCAGCCTGCGCAGGTGGTCGGCGCTGTCGTGGAAACGCAGGCTCAGGGCAAAGGCCATGGCCACATCATCAGGCCGGTACTGGCCGCCGCTGCGGGTGTTGTACAGCTTGCGCACCGGCTTGCGCAGCGGGGAAACGATTGCTTGTGCCATGCTCGACCTCCTGCAGGCCGCTTGGGGGAATGTGGGATTGCTCACGCCGCCTGTGCAGTTGCAGCGATCGGCGGATTTTTCGGTTCATGGGATAACTCCATGTCGCAGTCATGCCAGCCCGCGAGCCACCAGGCGCTATCGACCGACATTTCGGGGTGAGGCTGGTAGGCTCGGCACCGGCCAGCAGCCCGAGTGGTACGCCCTTGGTAGTAGGGCAGTGGGTGGATCTTTTCCGGCTTGACTCTTGGCATGGCTACCCCCGGTGCCGCTGAAGCGGGAAGTTGATCTTGAACGCCACCAGGATTCGCTCGAGCTTGCGATTCCCGATCCCCAGCTTCGCGGTTACCCGGGTCCGAGAATCGCCGGCGTCACGGAGAGCGATGATCTGATCGGCGAGCGCTCGATCTTCCTTTTCCTGATCAGCCGCGGACTTCGTTGGCCGGGCCGCCCTGGGCGGGGAGAAGAACTTGAAGCCCTCCCGGGCAGCCACGCCCCAGAGCGCGCCTTTGGTTTCCCCAAGGAGCTCCGCAACCTCACCGCAGCTCATGGTCTTGGCCAACTCGGCGACCTTCGCTGCGCGGGTCCTGGCTTTGGTTACCTGCTGTCTTTCGGACTTGCGGGCGGCAGGCTTGGCCGGCTTCTGCTTGGGGTCTGGGTGCTTGCGCTCGGGTAGTGGTCGGTAGGTGAAACCCTCCAGCACGACAAGCTGACCACCAGAGGCAAAGAAGGCCGCTTGTGCGGCCTCCAGGTCGATTGATGGGTTCATGCTGCCAGCCCCTCTTCTATGGTTTTCTTCACCTGGGCGACCAGTTCAAGGAACTGTGCCCGACGCTCAATGAGCCTCGGCAGCTCCTCCTTGAAGTCATCCCGGTCTTGCCTGTACACGATGAGCTGCCCGCTTTCAGGAAAGTCCGAGCAGTAGCTCACGAAGTCCACCCAATCCCTTCCAGAGCAGTCGAGGTGACCGACCAGTTGCCAGCGGTATGAAGGGTCGAATGACCCACGGCGCAGGGTGTCGTAGTGGACAGAAGCGATCACCGACTTGATTTCGATAACCCCGTCTTGGCCGATTAACCCGTCAGGCGAATCTCCGAACTCGCCGCAGTCGTAAAAGCCGCCATTGGTCACTTCGACGAAGCGCTCATCCTCGTAGAGCATTCTGGCAACCGGCTCCTGCTCATGTCCGCGATCGGTATCGGCGTTTTTGAAACCGAACTCAGCTTTTCGCCCGGTCAGCTGCTCCAGGGCGAGTTGTAGCGCGTACTTCTTCGCAGGCTCGCCGAAAGCCTTTCCGTCGTTCGCCATGAAGCAGGCGAAGTTCGATGCCGTGGCCTTTCCGGTGCGCAGGGCCTGCCACACCTCTGTGTTCTGCTCGATGTCATGCCACAGCCGATTCATTGGCGCACTCCTGCATGAGCTGTTGCTGGTGTTCGTCACTCATCGCCAGGCGAGCGAGCACTGCATCAAGGTTGCCATCGCGCTTGAATGCGTTCTTGGCATTGCCCCAGGCCTTCTGGTTTTCCGGGGTAAGCCACGCCACTGTCGGCGCCTTAGGGCTGATGCGCAGGCCTTCCATCACCTCGCGACCGAACTTCACATTGGAGTCGACGTAAATAGTGACTCTCACACCCTGCCAGTCCTCAATGAACGGCGAGCCGGTCAGGGCCTTCAGGGTCTTGCTGTTGGTAACGTTCAGGATCATCGGCTTCAGCTTCTCGCCCGGGCGGATCTCGCGCTCGGCAAAGTAAGCAGTGTTGAATTGATCCTTGGTCTTTTTGGTCTTGTCCGTCTCCAGCGCTACGCGAGCAATGGTGAAGGTCATGTGGCCGACGACATCGGCGCTGCTCAAGTACGGGCTGTTGAAAGCCTTCTTGAAGTGGGTTTTCGATTCGTTGGACACGATTCGTCTCCGCGCCAGGCCGGCGCCGTCAGTTGGAATAGGGAATCGCCAGGTCACCCAGGCACGGAGGTACGCTCCAGGCCCTGGCTGCGGTGGATGGTTGCGCGCTCTCGCCGCTTACGCTCCCGCATGGGGTACGGTTATCCCGAAGGGCCGCCGTGCTCGGCTACGTGAATCAGGAAGTGATGGTGCCGGCCAGTGCGCTCAGGAGGAGCCAGCCGGTGAAGAAGGTGAGGGCGATGAAGGAGCCACGCCAGGTAGCGATACGGCGTGCACGCTGGTAGCTGGTCATGGCTTCAACCTGGAAGGTTTGGCTTGGGGATACGCTTGAAGTTTTGGACTGGCTGAAGCTTCGAGACACCGTACCAATGGCACTGGGGATTTTTGGCGATTGAGCGCAAGGAAGCGAGAATGCATTCCTTGTGCATAGGGCCTCGAAAACCTCCGCCCAAGTAATGACGCAGATGGCCATTGAACTTGATCAGGTCAAGGTTGCTGTGGAAGTAGCGCTGGCTCATGCGCGCACCTCATACCCAACTGTCCACTCGCCGCACATCCACCAACTGCGGCTGACAGCCTCAGGATTTTCGATGAACGCCTCGGCAGCGGCTCTCTTGGCGTCAAACAGCGTCGGACCCTTGAAGAGCATTAGCACCCGGTCACCAGGCATGGCTTGGGCCTCGGGCAGTTCAGCGACCTGGTCGTCGATGATCGACGGGAAAACTGGCGTGGTCATGCAACCTCCTTGCGCCCATCAACGATCTTGTTGAGGCGCCCGCAGTAGTGGTTGAACTCTTCGATGGTGATGCGCTGGTCGGCCAGCATTTCGGTGAGGAGCTTCTGCACCATGACGCTCCAGCTCAGATCCGTGCCGGGGTGTGCCATGGCGTCGAGTTCTTCGTCGATCAGAACGTGCGGGCTTCTCATTGCGCCTCCTCGGCCTGGGCCAGAACCCCTTCCTTGGCGAAGGGGGTTAGCAGCTGGCGGGCGATCTCTTCAAGCGCTGCCTCTGGGTTCGCAACGCTCATGATCTCGTCGGCCGCTGCCTTTGCGTCGCCGGTGACCTTGGAGCGCGCCGCCAGAACCAGGCGGCCCAATACCGAGTTACTGATGCCGTTCAGGCCCAGCTGGCCCATCACGAACTCATCCACCGCCTGGGCGAAGCGCTCATAGGTGACACCCTGCTTCGGGCGCATCCGACGCTGAAACACAACGTCGCGGCGCGCCATCAGCTCAGCGATGCCATCGTCGACCCACAGGCGCTCCCGCACATCGTCCGGGTGCTCGCCTGGAAGGCGGTTGTCGTACTCAAACTGTGCTGCTCGAAGTGCGCCCATGGTCGCCTCCAGTTACGGTTGGGATGCTCGATAGCGCCGCATGAGGCCTTTAGTCAGGCGCTTCATGATTCGCGGGTATCGGTCGGGGTGATGAAGTCGGCAGTAGAGGTGTTCTCTGCCATAGCCCTCGTGATCGCAGTAGTCGCAATCGCAGTGCTTCTTGAGCAGTGCACGTGCCTCAGCTGCGCATGCGGCGCGAAGGGTGAACCAGCGACGACCGCCGCCACGGAAGACGGCAGCAGCCTCGACTGTGACGGCCATGGTCGCCTCCAGGTGGTGGGTCAGTCTGTATATGCGATGTACTTGAAGCGGCCATTGCCGAATTGCTCGAAGCGGCCGCCGAAGGTGCCGCGAATCTCCTGCTCAACCTCCTCGCGGCTCATGTGCGGCGGGTATACCCCTTCCTTGATCATCGAGAAGTGGGTGTGAGGCACGAAGCGCCAATCGACCTTGCTTGGGTCAAGCGGTTGCGGCTCGGGCGGCTGCCACGGCTTGCCCTTGTAGGTCTCGGGTGGCGGCGGTGGGTCTTCCGACTCCTCCCAGCCGCAGACTTCGCAGTAACCGCGCGGTGCGGTGCAAGCGCCGCATGGTGGAGATATGTGGCAACTGCAATTAACCACCTTGTGAGATTCGATGACGCCCTCACAGCCGTCACGGCCGCAGGTATCGCCCTCGCAATATCCGAGTTCGCTCATGTTCGTTTGCTCGTGTGGCAACCGCATTGGCCAGGAGCCAGGCGCGGGTGACCAAACCCACCGTGAAAGGTGGCCTGGCGCCTGCCTAATGCGGTCGAAAATTAGAAGTGGTTAGAGGTGGCAAGCGAACTCGCCGTGGAGCCTTTCCCGGGCGGCAGCAACTTGCTCTGCCGCGACCTGGACGTTGTGGAAATACCCGAGGATGTGAACCACCTTGTTGCAAGTGATTGAGGCTCGCCACATGCCTTCATGTTTGTCCCAAATGACGCCCTTTACGCCGCTGACGCTGCGGTAGGAGCGACTGGTGTTCTGACTGTTCTGCGCCGCAGTGGCCTCGCGCAGATTCGCCCAAACATTGTTGTTTGGGTTTCTGTCGATGTGATCAACCTGATCTGCAGGCCAGGCCCCAGTCATGTAGAACCATGCGAGGCGATGGGCTCGGTAGCCCTTCTTGTCGACCATGATGTAGATGCCTTTTTCGCCGCAGATATAACCGGCAGGCTTTCCAACAACTCGGGTGCCTTTCGATTGGAGCCAGGTAAAGACCCCGCTTTCAGGGTCGTAAACCAATAGCTCGCGCAGGCGCTCATGCGTCAGCATTTGCGTCTCCTTGAGTTGATTAGTAGGAAAGGGTGCAGGCGGTGAGCGCTACCTCACATGCATCTGGTCTGGCCGGGTGGGCCCCGGATTCGCCTGCGTGTACGTCGATTAATGTTTACTGCGGTGAGCCTTAACCTTCATAAGGCTCACGGTGATGAGCTTTAAATCGATGAAAACTGCATCGGTGAGCGATCTGGCCGGTGCTGATCTCCGGCTTGCGAACCATGCCGAGGTAAACGGCTTGCGCCTCCCTCAATGCCAGTTATTACGACCCGGTACCGCGCGGGCATATGAAACTACTTAGCCGGTATCGATCGTTCGCGGGAACTGTTTGCTTTCAAACCTGCGCATCAGCCTGCGCAACCAGATCGCTCACCGATGCAGCCTGCGATGGGGAGCAGGGCATCGGGCAGTTAACGTCAGGCTGACGGGGTTTCAGTGGAAAACGACGGCGCCGCCGTCAGCCGCAACCTCGAAGGCAACTTTCCACTCTTGGTACTTTTCCCAGAAGTAGCCGCCAACTGCCTCGGCTTTCTCCGCAAAGTCGGCGTAGTCCTTGGCCAGCTTCGCGCTGACCACTGGGCCGATGGTGCCGTCGCAGTCCGAGAACAGGATCTGCTCGTAGAACGGGCCTTCACCTGCCTTGTTGGCACCTCCGAAGTATGGGAAGCGCTTTTCGTACTCATCGCTTGGGCTGGCATCCGGCGTGTAGCCGGCAAGCTTCGCCAGTTCATCGCGCCATGCGCTGTAGCGACCGTAGCCAGTGCTCAAGCCTGAGCCTTCCTCGCCAAGCTTGTAGGTCATTCCCTCTTTCAGGCCCTCGGCGCGGCCGGGGAAGTCCTTGTTGAAGTAGAAGTCGCGGTAGTTGTCGTAGTCGACCAGGTCGCCGTCCTTGTCACGCTCGGCGTCAGGCGCCTCGACCAGCTTGCTGTATGCAGAAACGTCCAAGCCCATTGCTTGTTCCTCCGGTTGATTTCCCGGCAGCCACTCGCGGGAATGGCTGCTAGTGAAATCGCAGGCACAAAAAAGCCCGAGTTGATCGGGCTGTGTTTTGCTGCTGAGCCTCAACGCCTGCTGCTGGGGAGGTCCGTATAGCTGACGAACAAGAACTTCCCGCGATCCATGGCGAAGTAAAGCCAGCCGGCCTTGAGTTCTGGGTCATCCGCAGAGGTGCGAGCCTCGTTCCAGCAGAAACCCGGTACAACTTCAACGCCCCGATGCTCTTCAACAATCCTCTGGATACTCCACTGACCAAACTCGCCAGCTGTAGCGATAAGCCTTTCCATGAACTCGCAGACTTCCACGTTGACCTCCAATCTGTTTTCGATACGAGCAGTATTACATGCCTGATTCCCAATGCCGCCTCGTGGAAGCGGCATCAGTGAATCTCGTGGTGTTTCCTCACTGATCGCGCTGTGCCAGGTGCTGACGCCCGTTCTGAGGGCATCCCGGCAGGGAGCGTTTGCAGCGCAACCCTTGGCCCGCTTGACGCTTTCAGTGAGGGAGCGTGCCGCATGGCTTCGAGCTGGCCAGTTCCAGAGCTGGCATGGGGATCGAATTTATTGCTCGCGCTGTGCCGTTGCCGGGATCGATCCGCGAGGTTCCCATCAATGTGAAAGAGCGGTGAGGCTTGAGGGCCTCCGCAGTCCCTGTTCGGTGACTGCGTGTTGAGGCAAATATCACGCATCGTGTTTTTAATGTCAACACGATATGTGATTTATTTTTCTTCGGGTGTGATGAGGAAAATCCTCACAAGGCGGGTTCACGTTTCACAGAGCGTGATGTATGCTCGCCAACAGTGCTGGATGGATATACAGTAATGGAGAGCGGTCTATGTCCAAGCAGAAAAAAACGGCGGCCAAAGAGCGCCAGGAAATGACCGGAGTTGAGCGTCTAGGGCTCCGCGTATCGTCGATGATTAATCACCCCCTGGCGCAGACACAGCGCTGGGTGACGATCCATCGCCTGGACACGGATGGCGACATGGAGTGGGAAGAGGTGATGGGGCTGCTTTCGGAGACCCCAGAGCTTGATTTGACCTTCAATGACGATGAGAGCGTGACGGTGCGATGGGAGCTACAGAGCGCCGAAGATCGCGACGACCTAGTCATAGAGAAGGATTGGGAGGAGGAGAGAATGGAGGAAGAGGCGCCATTCTGACGGGCATCAAAAAGCCCGCCGAGGCGGGCTTTTCATATTGCTATTGCGGCGTGGACTTTTCAGGTGCGGCGGGCTGACTGGGTCGTAACCTCTCGAGCAGCTGCTGAGTTTCAGCTGACTGAGCTTTGGTTTCCTCTAGCAATTTTTTGAAGGCTTGTTGGTCGGCTGTCTGCTGTTGTCCTGCAGAAAATATGGATGAGGCACTTCCCACGATCGTTGAATTGGCGCCCCATAGCCCTATCACGGTCGCAATTCCGACCGACACTACGATGCCCAGGATCGCCAGAACGGTATTGCGATTCGAGTTGCGGACCTCATCGACTTTTGAGGAGAGCTCTTCAGAAAAGCCGTCAACCTTATCGCTCATGCGCCTCACAGATTCCGCGACGGCATCCAGCTTTGAGTCGATGACCTTGTCACGGTCTTCAAGTCGCTTGCTGGTGGCTTCAAATCTCTCCGAATAGAGCTGGTCTCGCATTTTCTGCTCATGGCGATATGCCTCTTGCTCCCGCCGCCAAGCCTCCGACCTGCGCTCCTCGGCTTGCTCTAGGCGCTCAAACCGCCTATCCATCCGATTTTCAATTTCGGATAGGGTTGATCTCAATTCTTCGCGAGTGATGTCGTTCATAGGTTGAGTATCGGGTTTTAATGGCGAACTGTCACTTTTCTTGAAATGTGGAAGGTGCTTGTCGTTGAATATTGGGGCGAAATCAACCATTGGTAGGCTCGTCGTCCGCAGGATTCTCAGAAATCCACTTTCGAATGATGGTGGCGTTATGGCTTCTGAAATAGCCACAAACATCGCACGATAGCTTGAGCTCCATCACGGGCGATCCGCTGTCATCGTTGTTCCCCGAGGGGACCAGGGATACGGGGCCGTTCATCTGATTAACCGGGATGGTCCAAGCAACGGCAGAGCACATTGGACATGGGCCCGAATTGGTCACTATTCGAAAAAAACGAACTGCATCGGTAAAGCTAATCGTATTGGATCCGATTGCTGATGTAGACACGATAATTCCTCAACATCAAAAATTGCAGTTGTATGGTCGGCCGTCCTGTCACTAGATGATTCACCCTCACACGAGATGCGCGTTCCATACCAGCAGCACCCGAGCTTGGATGTAGGTCATATCCCGTCGGATCAACCGATCCTTGTGTCTGGTATTGTCCGAAATCATCTCGAAATGATCCTCATCAGCCACCTGCAGGCGCTTGATGTAGATGTGGTCATCCCAGTGGAATAGATAGATCCCATCACCCACAAATTCGCGGATGTTGATGTTCACGATCAGTGGGTCGCGGTGCTTGATGGTGGGCTCCATCGACTGCCCCCAGCCTGTGACCATCTTCAGGTGGTAGTGCTCTTCGAACTCAACGCCCAATTCGCGAAGGTGGCTTGGGCTGACCCGCACATCCTTGAGCATCTCGGGGAAATCATGGGCGATTTCGCCGCCACCCATTGCAGCCCGGACATCGTAGTGGGCAATCCACACCTCATCGCCGATGAGGCCTGGGCGCTGGAATTCGGCAGCAATGACATTTGGAGGCGCCGGCTCTTCGGCAGCTGCGAGCAGCCTCTTGCGAGCCTCCTCAGGGATACCTTTGCCACTCTTGGCGAGCATCTGCTTGACCAGGTCGGCAGTACTTCGCGGCTGAGTGCTTGGGATCTCTGGTGGCGGAGAATTCAGCAGCAGCTCGGACTGATCCACGCCGAGGGCGGAAGCAATGGAGGCGATGTCGGCCAGCGTGGGCTCTCGCGTGCCAGCTTCATAGTTACCAACGCGCGACTGCGATTTCCAGCCGCAGGCATCTGCGAGCTGCGCCTGTGACATCCCGGTCGCTTTTCTCAAGCGCTTAATGCGCTGACTCAGTGATTCATTCATGCGCGGGATTTCATCACGAAACGAAATACCCGGCTTTCACTTATTGTGATTGCAATTAACACGATACGTGTTTTATCCTTCGGTCATTAATGGAGGAAAACCGTATGAACCAAGTCCGAACGATTCGCGAAAGGGCTGGCATTACCCAGGCAGCGCTGCGACGTCAGCTCGGCTGGAACCAGTCCAGGCTGGCCAACTACGAATCCGGCCTGAGGAACCCAGGCCTCCAAGAGGCGCGCCAGATCGTAGAAGCGCTGAACAAGCTTGGCGCTATGTGCGCACTGGACGACGCGTTTCCCCCGGCTAGAGCCGCCGCCTAACAACTTCCAACAGCAAGGAGCAATCCCCGCATGTACGCCAACCCCAAGCACCTGCATGACCGCGAGATCAAGGTCCGGGTCGATGAGGACACCTTTGAACTGATCCAGGCGCTCGCAAAGTTCCACCGCACGCAGCGCGCTGTTCTCTGCCGCGAGCTTTTGGAAGCTCAGCTGGCTGCCCTGGCTTCGGAGAATACCGGCGATCAGCACGTGGCCTGAAGGCCCGTAGGAGGCCCCATGCCGATTGAAGAAGTCGGATTGGACCAGGGGCAGATGGAGCAGCTGGAGAAAGAGGCGAAGAGAAGGGGTGTAAGCCCTGAGGCGCTGGCAGCTGAGCTGATCCGTCGAGAACTGGCCAACCGAACAAAGCCTCGCAATCCGCGAGGTGTCGTGACCCCGTTTCATCGAAAGGCCTGAGCAGGCCCTGATAAGCCCGAATTATGGGCACAAAAAAGCCGGGGGTGAAGGCCCGGCTATCTGCAAAACAAAACTCTGAAGAGAATTATGCATATGCAGACCCAAAGTGTACAGGCCCTGCAAAGGCCCGCGCCACAAAATGCGAACCACGATTCTGTGGCGCGGGAAAAGAACAGGCCTCGGCTTGTCTGCGGAGTCGGCCTAAACGATTCCGAAACCCCGATTGCTTCTGCTGTCCGCGTGAACGGGAAGACAAGAATCACCTGGAAATGCCCGGCCTATTCCGCCTGGGCAGACATGCTCTATCGCTGCTACAGCGAAAAATTCCAGAAGCGCTACCCCAGCTATCAGGGCTGCTCCGTATCACCTCGGTGGCTTTCGCTTTCTTCCTTCCGCGATTGGATGTTCAGCCAGGACTACACCGGAAAGCATCTGGACAAGGATCTTCTGATCCCCGGTAACAAAGTCTATTCAGCGGAAACGTGCGTGTTCATCACTCCAGAGCTGAACAACTTCCTGACGGAGGGCCATTCCAAGAGCGGAGGCCTGCCAATCGGCGCCTCACGACACAAGCAGGGGCGGATTGATGCGCAGTGTCGTAACCCGTTCACAAAGCGTAATGAGCACATAGGCCTGTTTGACTGCCCGTTCGAGGCCCATGAAGACTGGCGAGCACGCAAGCATGAGCACGCTTGTGCCTATGCAGACCTGCAAGATGACCCCCGAGTAGCCAGAGCCCTGCGAGCCAGATACCTGAACTGGGACGGCCTGCACACCCACGACAAGGCCGTGCGGGGTGCAGCATGAAGAGCTACCCGCTGGATATCGAATCGGTAGGCGAAGACACCTACATCGTCATGAGCCGTGGCCATCACGATCTGGAGCTGTACATGACCGAGGCCGTCAAGGAGCGCCCGCGCTGGTGCCTGGGCGGCCCGGAGCACGTATGGGTCAAGACGGTCCCCGGACGAGGCACCTACGCCAGTTTTTATCACTTCGTGCCAGAAGGTACTCGCGGCGCGTGGCCGGCTACCTACTGCTACGAGTACGGCGACGGCTATGAGCGCTACAACGGCATGTCCGAGGAGCGTGCCCAGTGAGCATGGAGCTGATGGTCAAGGCCATGAAGACTAAGGTCGGCAATCCGCTGCGCAAGCTGGTGCTCATCAAGTTGGCCGACAACGCCAACGACATGGGCGAGTGCTGGCCGTCGTACCAGCACATCGCAGATCAGTGCGAAATCGGCCGCTCTACCGTCAAGGTTCACATCCGAGAGCTGGAGAAGTCCGGGCTCCTGCGTCGTGAATTCCGCCGCAAGGGAGAGCTGAACCAGTCGAACGTCTATCACCTGGCGCTGGAGGGTGGGGCAGCTCCTGCCCTAGGGGGTGGGGCAGGATATAACCCACCTGGGGCAGGAGATAACCCAGGGGGTGGGGCAGGAGCTGCCCCCAGAACCAGTCACTCTTCTGAACCAGTCAAGGAACCGGTAAAGCCTAAGGTCGCTGACGCTCCAGGCCTGGTCGATTTTGATCGGTTCTGGGTGTTGTACCCACGAAAGGTCGGCAAGTCGGCCGCTGAGAAGGCCTGGGCGAAGATCAAGGTCACCGCTGACCTGTTCGACCTCATGGCCAAGGCCCTGGCCGCCTGGACCGTGTCGACCGACTGGACCAAGGACGGCGGCCAGTACATCCCGCACGCATCCACCTGGCTTAACGGCAAGCGCTGGGAGGACGAGTTACCTCAGGCAGCAGGCGGCAGCCAGCCCGCAACCCGTCGCCAAAGCAACGAACCCGACTTCAACGACTCATCCTGGGCCGAAGGGCTGATGGTGCGCACATGAAATCAGCAAACCAACTGATGGCTGCCATGCAGAACCGTCCGCCGGAGCTTCACGGTGGGCCGGTGGTGGTCTCCCTGGAGACTGCCGAGGTGGTGAACGACCTTTTCCGTCGGCTGCGCGGGATCTTCCCGGCCTGGCGCCAGGCGTGGCCATCCACCGAGGCCCTGGCCGCTGCCAAGGAGGAGTGGATCAAGGAGTTCGCCGCCGAGGGCATCCGCACGGTCGAGCAGATCGAGTTCGGCATCGAGAAGTGCCGCAAGCTCAAGAAGCCCTTTGCGCCGAGCGTGGGCGAGTTCATCGCCATGTGCCAGCCGACGCCTGAGGACTTTGGCATGCCGGCTCCGGCTGCTGCCTGGGTCGAGGCGCTGATGGGCGTCTACAGCCATGAGGGCGTGAAGATCGCCGCCGTGGCCACCGGCCTGTTCGACCTGAGATCAGCTCAGCAGAACGACAAGGGACTGCAGGCGCGCTTCGACCGTGCCTACGAAATCGTGCTGCGCCGCGCCAAGGAAGGCCAGCCACTGGACGGCAAGATCGCCACGGGCATCGGTCACGACAGCCAGAAGAGCCAACTGGAGCTGGCCGACGAGTATGCAAGCCAACGCCAGGCCCGGTTGCTCGAAGTCCAGCAAATTCCCAGTGGTGCTTCCGCGTGCCGTGCGCACCTGCTGGCCAAGTTGAACATCAAGCGCGCCGGGCAGCCGGCCGGGGAGGGCGTATGACCGAACAACGAAAATTTCTGGGTCACCAGTACATCGCCCGTCGGGCCTGCGGAAAGGTTTCGGCCTGCTGCTGGGATGACAAGGGCCAGGAAAAGGACACCGCCAAGTTCGTAGCCAAGTGCGTGCGCCGCGGTGACACGGTGGAGCGGATTGAGCGCCACGAAGGTGATCCGCAGCTTGAGTGGATCTGCCGACCAGGTTGCAACGACTGCCGCAAGGAGAAGCACTGATGGACACCAACAAGATGCGCGAGCAGTTCGAGGATTGGGCGAGCGGCCAGTTCGTCATGCCTGTCGAGGTGATCAAGGCGTGCCGGTATGAGCATACCTATGCCTACACAGTGCTGAACATTGCTTGGCGTGGCTGGGAGGCCTATCACGAGGTCGTAGTGCCGGAGGTCGAACGGCTGAGTCGGTGGCCAATCCAGCAGGTCGTGGGCGGCATCGCTGCCGCTGTGGCAAGCCACCTTGCGCAGGAAGCCAAAGGCTGTCTCGAAAAGGGCTTGGTAGAGCAGATCGAGCAGCTCAGGACCGAGCTTGGAGCTTTGGTGGCGGCTGTCAGCGATCTAGGCGGAAAGCACGACGAGCCGGGGTGGAGAAATTTATGGAGGGCGCGAGACAAAGCGCGCTCCGCTCTAGACGCGGCCATGGCCAAGGAGGCAAGCCATGACTGAGAAGATCAGCGTCAACAGCCAGGCCAAGCTGTCGGAGGCGATCACCATGATCACCCGGATGTTCCGCGACAAGAAGTTCGTCGTGGTCAGCATGCGCCCTGGCAAGGATCGCACCCTGGACCAGAACGCCCTGTGGTTCGCGATGTACGAGCGCATCGCCAAGTGCACCGAGATGGGTGACATCGAGGACGTGCGCCGGTACTGCAAGCTGCACCTGGGCGTGCCGATCATGCGCGCCGGCTGCGCTGAGTTCCGCACCGGCTGGGCGGAGTCGTTCATCCACCTGGACTATGACGTGAAGCTGCGCCTGATGGGGCCATGCGCCATGTTCGGGCCGGATGGCTTCCCTGTCACTCGCCTATTCGACCGCGCGCAGGGTTGCCAGTACACCGACCGGATCGTCGAGGAGTTCGCGCCGCGGGGCGTGCACTTCGCTGACCTGCTTGGGGAGGAGGCGGCATGAGCCATCAATTCAAACCGGGCGACCTTGTGGTCATCGTGGGGGCCAACTCGCTGACCCAGAACATCGGAAAGCACGGTGAGCTGCGCGAGTACGTCGTGCCAGGCGATATCTACTTGGCACCAAATGGTCGCATGTATCGGCAGGACGACGTCCCGTGCTGGACGATCAGTGGGGACGGCCTAGCGGCCGTGATCGACGGCGAGGCTGTGTACTTCGATTTCGGGATTCATGAGCCCCGGCACCTCATGCTCCTGCGCGGCGACTCTGCCCCAGAGCAGGAGAAAGCTAAGGAGGCCGAGCCATGCGCGTAGCCGAGATCAAGCCGAAGAAGTGCAAGGCACCAGGTTGCAGCCAGCGCTTCAAGCCGGCCATGATCACGCAGAAGGTGTGCAGCATCGCCTGTGCCAAGGCCATTGCCAAAGACCCGAAGCTGCAGAAGATCGCGGCCAAAGCCATCACCAAGCAGGCCCGGGAAGACCTCAAGGACCGCCGGGAGAAGCTGAAGACCCGCCGCGAGCACATGGCCGAGGCCCAGACCGCTTTCAATGCCTACATCCGCGAGCGAGACGCCGGCCTGCCGTGCATCAGCTGCGACTCAAAGCCGAGCGACCACGACCTCATCACCGGCAGCCGCTGGGACGCCGGACATTACCGGTCGGTGGGCGCCTGCCCAGAGCTGCGGTTCGAGCCGCTCAACGTCCACCGCCAGTGCGTGAAGTGCAACCGGAACCTGTCGGGTAACGCGATCGAGTACCGCATCCGTCTGGTGAAGCGCATCGGCGCCGACCAGGTGGATTGGCTCGAAGGGCCTCATAAGCCCCAGCGCCTGACCATCGAAGACCTGCAGGCCATCAAGGCCCTGTACAGGCAGAAGCTCAAAGACCTAAGGAGGGCTGCAGCATGACACCTGCATGGGGATACCTGATTTTGGCCACCCTCATGGTGGTGGGTGGTGTGGCGTTGTCCTGGGCGGGCGCAGTGCGCCGCAAGCGCAGCTACGAAGAATTCATTTTGAGAAAGGCCAAGCGGGCAGGGGGCAAGCAATGAAGTATCAGAGCGTTTTGGCGGCAGTAGTGCGTGCCCTCGCGGCAGAAACCATGAGCGGGGTGGGCGGCGGCGACTTCGAGCCGAAGGTCCAGGCCTCGAAGCTGAAGGGGGAGATCACCGGGAAGGATGCGGCGATGCTGGTGGACTGCTGGGTGCACGCCCGCCTGCACAGCAAGCTGATCCCGCGGCACTGGAATGCACTCACGGCCAGGTTCTCGACCCACAAGGCCAAGAAGGTGGATGCGATCGGCAAGCTGGTGCCGCTGATCGCGACTCAGGCGCCAAACCTGTTCCGGTACAAGGCAGTCACCGCCTGGGCCATCCCGCCGGTGAAGAGCGTGCAGGCGCAGTCGGGGCATGAGGTGGCCAGCCGGGCTGCCCGCGAGCGCGCAGAGTTCGATTCGCTGCACGCTGGCGTGGTCCAACACCTGGCTGGCGGCGAGATGCCGGAGGACGCCGGTCAGGCGCGCCGTGAGCAATACGTGAAGCGCTCCACCGACATGATCGTGCTCCCTGCCGAGTTCTACGACATCAACACATGGGATGGCCAGGGCCTGAACCGGACCACGTACTGGCGCTGGAAGAAGGCCATCGAGAAGGTGCTGGACGAGATGGTGGCAGAGGCGCTGGTCGCTTCTGGCAAGATACTTCAGGAAGAAGGCGTTTTGCTGGCAGATGCCGCTTGACATCCGTGCAACGGTGCAACAAAATTCCTGCATCCTGTCATTCCTGCGCGTGTTGAGGAGTGGCGAAAGGCTTCGGGGGGCAAACGGTTCGATTCCGGCAGCTCTCACAGCTACCCAGATGGCATTGCTGTTTGTTATGGCGGTCTTCATGGCCGTGCTTTCCACAACACCAGAAGTGCTGACCGCGACAGTTATTTCGCTCGCGGATGAGGGTAGTAAGATGACCGAGATCCCAAGCTTCACCATGCTGTTTTTCAAGCCTGTTGCAATCGTGGTATCCGCCATCTGGTGTAGCTGCATCGCTGCTGGTGCAGTTCCCCGCTCCATTTGAGGCCAACGGCCTCCGCAAACCCGGCCACCGTGCCGGGTTTTTTATTGCCTGAAGAGGGCCTCAAGAGTCCCGGCCAAGCGCCGGGATTTTTGTTCCAGCAAGAAACGCAACTGCAGCCAGGGCAGGCCCTCATGGGACAGCCTGGACACTGCTAGCCGGTAGTGTGGTGATACGGAAAAACACCGGCAGCCCGCGCATCCATTCCCTCACTGTGCTGATGGATGGCGCGAGACTTGACCGGCGAGACTGGTGCATCAGGGTGCCAGCGCTGGAAGGGTCTTCGGCGGACAGGTGGGGAAAGACCCACGCATATTCACACCGGCTCGACAGACACCACCAGGCGTTTGCCAAGAGCGGCCAGGGCGATCTCAACCTGCTCGATCTTCGAGCTGTGTTCGAAGTCGAGAAGGCGATCAACTTTGGTTTGCGCGGCGCCCAGCGTCCGGCACAGATCTGCCTTCCGCATGCCCTTTTCCCGCATGGCGTTCCACAGAGCGATCTTCGCGTTCACCAGGGCGGACAGCCGAATAACGCGCTGGCCCTCTTTTGCTGGCGATGCAAGCGGGATCGGTCGCAGCTGATCGACATAGATCGACAGAGCGACCTCCAGCCCCTCAGCAGCATGGCGCAACAGCTCTTCGAGCGTATCGCCCGCGCTGTGCGCCTCTGGGATGTCGTCACACGATGACCAGAAAGACCCGGCCTCTTCGTTGACGTTGATTGCATAGTCGAACATGGCATTACCTCAGGGCAGATGATTTCGAGCTCAAAGGGTGGAGCCTCAATCCTTGAGGCCCAGTTGTTTGATGATTGCCTTCCTAGTCCCTTCGGCCATCTCCTTGGCCCCGTGGTTGGGAAGGGTTGTCTGTTTGCCGTTGAAGTAGAGTTTGAAGTGACTTCCCTTTGCCGTCTTCGAAACCTCTACCCCTCTTGCCAACAGCCACCGCTTGAACTCGTTACATTTCATCTGCCCTCCGTTGTGTGGTTGATGGGCTCAGTATACACCATAAGTGGTGTATAACAACACATTTATGATGTATTTATAGGTTCAGGGATACCATATGGCCGAACCAGCAAGCACGACTGCCGGCGTCCTGCTGGTGAAGTACGGCGTGATCATTGGCGGCTTTGCGGGAGCGATCCTTTCGCTGACCTTCTTGCGCGGCCTCACCCGGGGCCAGGCGGTCGCAGCCTTCTTCACCGGCTTCACCTCGGCAGTTTTCTGCACACCGTTGGCAATCAGTTTCTTCAAGCTTGAAGCCGGCGGAGAAACCCAATACGGCGTGGCCTTTCTGATAGGCCTTCTGGCAATGAACATCATCCCGGTGCTTAAGTCGCTCGTGGGTCAGTTCGGAGCTAAGGGAGCTACCTGATGAGCTCGACCCTGATTTCAGTTCTGATCGGCGCCAATGCCTTCCTGAGCGTGCTGGTGGTGATCGCGGCGTGCGATTACCTGCGGCGCATCCGCCCCATGGATCATCCGCTGCTGGCCGTTGCGTTCTACCTGGTGGCCATTGGGGCGTTCGGCGCGTTTGTCCTGGCCATGAACGGCCATGTGCCCACTGTCTACGGCGTGGTGATGAAGTTCGGCATTGTGCTGTACGCCCTTGCTCGCCGCTGCCATGTGTTCCAGCCGGGGTAGGGCGCCACACAACCGGGCGGCATCGCTGAGGCGGTTAGCGCGTCCGCAACCACTCATCTGCGACATCACCCATGGTGGATGGGGTGTCACTCTGAAACGCCTGAGGAACATAGCGGTACGCAGACTTATCTGCTTCCTGTAAGCCGATATCCATCAGCGCTTATTATCAATTCTGATGATTTGCCGCTCCCATATTACATCTAATTCGTCAGGCTAGGCTGAATATCGGCTTGGCTACCATGAGGACACTCCATGACTAACGCGATCAACATCTGGGACTATGCCCATCTCGTCACATCAAAGCCGAACATCGCTGACCCGAATACCTGGAACTGGACCCCAGCCGTAGCCGAGGCTGTACGTGTCGGCGGTGAAATTGAGTTCACTGGCAACCAGACGTACATAATCAGCTCTGTGCAGATCCTCGCCAACTGCCGCATTCGCTTCCAAGTAGGCACGGTCATCCAGCGATTGGCCAACTTCGATGGCGAGGGTACATCCTATTGGTCGAACGGCGCTGCCGTGTTTGAATTTGGTGCCCCAGGCCTGAATGTCGAGTTCTTGGGGCAATGGACCTACGATGGCAACGAAGCCTCCATGATCAAGAAGGAGCCTACAGGTTTCTTTGTAAAGTGCATGCCTAAGTCCTTGGATCCTCAAAATGATACTAAGCTGAAAATTTCGGGCGGCACTTTCCGTAACGGTACCTCCGGCTACCTCTGCCTAAGAGGTACTGACTTGGCTCGCCAGTTCAACACCTTGGTTTCAGTCGTTGATTGCTTCTTCCACGCCACACGCCACGGTACCGGCCGCGATGATCCAAACACGCAAACTGCACTTGGTTATTCGCCGAACTACATTTTGTGTGCCGACTATGTTCAACTGAGTTGCCATAATTTCTGGGCCGACTTCGAAAAGCCAATCAGTACAGGGAAGTATTCGGTAACTGCGATACTTGGCACCTACGTCGGGCGGGATCCACTGACATCCGGCCAGTGTTCCATTACCTTGACCGGTCGGACTAACTTGCGGCGCATGGGGCGCGGTGGGCCTGGTTACGATGGTAGCTGGACAACTGCACTAAATGGTATCGGCTGCATCGATGTTTACGGTAATGGAGAGAACCTCTTCGTTGAAGATGTCCGTGCAATCGATTGCTACAGCATCCCATTGCGTGGCAAGTCCTCGCTGAAGGAATTCACGGCGCTCAAGGGTCGTTTCGAAAACTGCGTAGGCGGTATCAACATTTCTCCATCGTCCACTGGTCCAGTTCGTTGTACCGTGTCGATTGGGCAGATCCGGACTATTGATTGCAATATTCCAGTGATCGAAGTGACTGGTTCTACTCCGGCTGAGTCAGTCCCCATGGCTACTATCGAATCCGTGCACTGTACTAACTCGAAAGGTCAAGATAACCAGGCAAACGCCGGTGTAAACCTCACCGGTGTTGTGCGTCTTCGTAACATCGAGGTTTGTACAGTAGAGGCCGTCTACTCAGATAAGAGCGATGAATACGGCATTTCGTGCACCAGCATTCAGGACTTGACCATCGCCAAGGCGCGAATCAAGAACTGCGGCCGTATTGGAGTACACGTTACGGGTTGCACCGACGTCAACATCACCGCAAACGTCGAGGCTTGTGGCGGTGAGGGTATCAACCTCTCCTACTGTACCGGCAAAGTGCGGGTTGCCCGTTGCGTAACTAAAAACACTGTGAACTACGGCATTTTTGCCAACACCGCATCAGCACAAGAAATTGTGATGGAGGAGAATACTGTTTCGGAGGTTTCGGGCAATAGCCGAGGCTTCTACGCAGCAGGTGTATTAAACCGGATTCACGGCAACATTGTGGGAGCTGGCGTAACCACCCCGTATGTCTCGGCAGGCACTTCGCGCAACCTGTCCAGTGAAAACAGCTGGGAGCCTGCTGAGTTCTGGGGACCCGGTGTTGCTCCGTCAGTTGGCACCTACAAGCGTGGAGACCGCATTAGGAACGTCGCCCCTACTGGGGTAGCAGGTTCTGTGCGTGAACAGACTTGTACCGCGGCAGGCACGCCTGGTACCTGGGCACCTACCAACTTCTAGTCTGATTCATTGAGCCCGATGATGAAGCGGGCTTTTTCACATCCACTTCCCGCAATGAGAGGAATCGAGATGGCCCATATGCCGGACAATGATCCCGGCCTGTGAGCCGCCCTGATTGCCTGGATGATTGCTCGCCAGCCGCAGTTAAACGCCACCGGCCTGTGGAAGTTGCCGGTCTTGCTTGATCGTCCGTACGCCATTGGCAGCGGCACGTCATACGCATTCGCTGCGATGGATATGGGCGCATCAGCCGTGAAGGCCGTCGAGATGGCGGCAAGGCGCGATACCAACACTGGCGGCAGGGGGCAGACAGTTCGAGTCGACAGCGACCAATAAGGATTCACCATGAGCACCAAGCAACCCGATTGGGAGGCAATCGAACGTGCCTTCCGGGCCGGGGCGCTTTCCATCCGCACCATCGCTGACCGTAACGGGGTGAGCGACACCGCGATCCGGAAGAAGGCCAAGGTCTTGGGGTGGGAGCGGGATCTTTCCGAGCAAGTCCGAAAAGAGGTTCGCAATAAGCTGGTTCGCGGAGAGGTTCGCGAAGATCAATGTGCAAACCCTGAGCGGGACGCCGAGATCATCGAAGAGGCGGCAGAGGAGGGCGCGACGGTTGTTCGCAGCCACCGCCGCGACATTCGCAAGGCCACGAACCTTGCGAACCTGCTGATGGATGACTTGCTCACCACCATCAAGCGTCGTGAGGACATCGAGGACGAGATCGAGCGCGAGACCGCCGACGATGAGAGCGGTTTCCGTCGAGGCTCGATGCTCGCTGCCGTGGCCTTGCCCAGCAACGCCAAGACCCTTTTCCAGCTGTCTTCGGCCATGAAGAACCTGCAGGTGCTCGAGCGCACCGCATTCGGCCTGGACGACAAGGAGCAGTCGAAAGACGCCGACGAGCTGTCGCAGCTGATGGATGAACTATCGAAGGATGCCTGACCATGAAGCCCGAGCACATGAAACTGCTCCGGGATCGGTTCTGGCGGCTGAACAACCTGTATTTCATCACGGACAAGCAGGGCAAGAAGGTCCGCTTCCGCATGACGCAGGAGCAGGTCGATTATTTCCAGGGGATGCACACCCGCAACATCATCCTTAAGGCCAGGCAGTTGGGTTTCACCACCCTGGTGTGCATCGTCCAGCTGGATGCCGCGCTGTTCGAGGCCGCCAAGTGCGCCCTGATCGCCCACACCCTGAACGATGCCAAGCGTCTGTTTCGGGAGAAGGTGAAGTACGCCTACGATCACCTGCCAAAGGAGATCAAGGCGGCCAACCCGGCGAGCAATGATGCCGCGGGCGAGCTGGTGTTCAGCAAGGGCGGATCGCTGTACGTATCCACTTCATTCCGGGGCGGCACGCTGCGGTACCTGCACGTTTCCGAGTTCGGGAAGATATGCGCCAAGTTCCCGCATAAGGCGCGGGAGATCGTCACGGGTGCGTTCGAGGCCGTGGCCGCTGAGTGCTTCGTCACTATCGAGTCGACGGCTGAGGGCCGGGCTGGGTATTTCTTTGACTACAGCCAGTCCGCCGAGAAGCAGCAACTGGCCGGCGTGCCCCTGGGCCTGCTGGACTGGAAGTTCTTCTTCTTCAGCTGGTGGCGGAACCCTCTCTACTCGCTGGATCCGACCGACGTCACGATCCCAGACCGCTTGACCAAGTATTTCGACGAGCTGAGCGCCAAGCACGGCATCGTCACCAGTCCAGGCCAGCGCGCCTGGTACACCGCCAAGGAAAAGACCCTCGGCGACGACATGAAGCGGGAATATCCGTCGATCCCTGCCGAGGCATTCCAGCAGACGATCGAGGGCGCGTACTACGCCAAGCAGTTCACCAAGCTCTACGCCGCCCAGCGCATTGGCAAGTTGCCCGACAACAGCCACCTGCCGGTGCATACCTTCTGGGACATCGGTGTGGGCGACTCCACGGCCATCTGGTTCGTCCGGATCGTCGGCGAGGAGTACCACGTTGTCGACTTCTACCAGAACAGCGGTGAAGGCCTGCGGCACTACATGAAGGTGCTGAAGGATCGCGGCTACGAGTACGGCGAGCACTGGGGGCCCCACGACATCGACAACCGGGAATTTGGTAGCGACGGCAAGACTCGGCGAGAACTCGCGCGAGAGGGCTACGAGATCGACGGCCAGGTGTATCGGATGACCTTCCAGGTTGTGCCGAAGCTTGGAGTGGATGAGGGCATTGAGCAGGCGCGGGAAATCCTCCCGAACTGCGCTTTCGACGAATCCAAGTGCGAGGAGGGCATCACTGCCCTTGAAAGCTACCGCAAGGAATGGGACGACAAGCGCGGGTGCTGGAAGGACAAGCCCCTGCACGACTGGTCTTCCCACCCGGCCGACGCCTTCCGCTACTTCGCTGTGGCCAAAACCAAGCGCTCCGTGGTCAAGCACGTTCCAATCTCGTTCACTTTCTGAGGCCATCCATGCCTAACTTCCTCCCCCGGGCAGAGTACTCGGAGGCCTTGCCCGGCTGGCAGCTGGTCAAGCGCTGCGTGGCGGGCGCCCGCGAGGTTCGCAAGCACGATATCTACCTGCCGATGCCTGACCCGGAGAACAAGTCTCCCGAGAACCAGGCGCGGTACAAGCAGTACAAGAAGCGGGCGATGTTCCTGAACATCACTGGGCGCACGCGTACCGGCCTGCTGGGTGCGGTGTTCCGCAAGACAGCAGAGCTGGAGCTTCCCGCCGGGGTCGAGTACCTCAAGGAGAACGCCAGCGGCGATGGCACGAGCCTGGAGCAGCTGTCGAAGGATGCCGTGGGGGAATGCCTGGACGCTGGCCGGGGTGGGTTCCTCGTGGACTTCCCTGCGGTTG
>Ga0105251_10001244_pt1 | contig 22076 bp, 19 predicted proteins | sample KBSS64metaG_FD_80424 | JGI IMG/M metagenome (GOLD analysis project Ga0105251, IMG submission 80424) | Switchgrass rhizosphere microbial communities from Kellogg Biological Station, Michigan, USA - KBS S6-4 metaG | ecosystem: Host-associated > Plants > Roots > Rhizosphere > Soil | place...
ACCTTTGCCAACATGCTGAAATACATCAAAATGACCGCGAGTTCTAACTTCGGTAACGTATTCAGCGTGCTGGTGGCCAGTGCCTTCCTGCCATTCTTGCCGATGCTGCCTTTGCACTTACTGATTCAGAACCTGCTATACGATGTCTCCCAGGTGGCGATTCCATTTGATAACGTCGACGACGAGCAAATCAAGAAACCACAGCGCTGGAACCCGGCGGATTTAGGTCGCTTTATGGTGTTCTTCGGGCCGATAAGCTCCATCTTCGACATTCTGACATTCTGCATCATGTGGTGGGTGTTCAAGGCCAACGTGCCAGAAGCGCAAACCCTGTTCCAGTCTGGCTGGTTCGTGGTGGGCTTACTGTCGCAAACATTAATTGTGCATATGATTCGTACCCGCCGTATCCCGTTCATTCAGAGCCGTGCTGCATGGCCATTGATGGTGATGACGTTGGTGGTAATGGTTGTTGGGATTGGCCTGCCGTTCTCGCCGCTGGCAAGTTATCTGCAGCTCCAGGCGCTGCCGCTGAGCTATTTCCCATGGCTGATTGCAATCCTTGCTGGATATATGACGCTGACTCAGTGTGTGAAAGGGTTCTACAGCCGTCGTTACGGCTGGCAGTAATCTTAAATATCAGCGGGATGTGATCTGCATCCCGCGTTTCCCGCCCATAACCTTGATGAATATTTCTACACGTGTTACCAGATTGTTTTTGCTTTTTTCTGGCCCGTCACTGTTAAAGGAATATTCATGTTTAAATCAATACGTTTGAGCTTGCTGGCTGGTTGCATCATGGCAACTTGCCAGGCCTGGGCTGCACCGGCAGGCGATCTGCCATTAATGCCCTGGCCGCAGCAGGTTGATCGCCCGGCAGCGGAAGGGACGCTGGTTCTCGACAATGACATTTCCATTAAAATCAGCGGCGACAAACTTCCCGGCGCAATCGACCGTTGGCGGCAGAGAATTTCCCAGCAAACAGGCTGGCAGCTCCAACCAGCACAGGCCGACCCTGCAAAACCCACCATCGATATCCAAATCCTAAAGGCTGTTGCCGCACTACCTGAACTCAACAGCGATGAAAGCTATGAATTAAGCGTTACTGCAGACGGCGTGAAGCTCACGGCAAACACGCGCTTTGGCGCGATGCGCGGCATGGAAACCCTGCTACAACTCATTCAGAACGGCCCTGAAAACACCGCCATTCCCTTTGTTGCTATCAAAGATAAGCCGCGCTTCCCGTGGCGTGGGTTGTTAGTCGATTCCGCCCGCCACTTCATGCCAATCAAAGATATCCTACGCCAATTAGATGGTATGGCCGCCGCCAAAATGAACGTCTTTCACTGGCACTTAACTGACGATCAGGGTTGGCGTTTTGCCTCTACCGCCTATCCAAAATTGCAGCAACTGGCGAGTGATGGTGACTTTTATACTCAGGCACAAATGAAAGAAGTCGTGCGCTATGCCACGTCACTTGGTATTCGTGTGGTGCCAGAAATGGACTTGCCGGGCCATGCCTCGGCGATAGCCGTAGCCTATCCAGAACTAATGAGCGCGCCGGGGCCGTATCAAATGGAGCGCCACTGGGGCGTGCTAAAACCACTGCTGAACCCGACGAACGATGCCGCTTATAAATTTGTCGATACCTTAATTGGCGAGCTGACGGCTATTTTCCCGGACAGCTATTTGCACATCGGTGGCGATGAGGTTGATGACGAGCAGTGGAAAAATTCATCGCAAATCCAGGCGTTTATGAAGCAGCACAATATTGCTGATACGCACGCCTTACAGACTTACTTCAACCAACGTCTGGAGAAGATCCTCGAGAAACATCATCGCCAGATGATGGGCTGGGATGAGATCTACCACCCGGATCTACCGAAAAGCATTCTGATCCAATCCTGGCAGGGGCAAGATGCACTGGGGATGGTCGCGGCGAACGGTTACAAAGGGATCTTATCTACGGGCTTCTACCTCGATCAACCGCAATCAACGGCTTACCATTATCGCAACGAGATTGCGCCGCAAGGATTAAACGGTATCGATAAGCTTACTGAATCAGACAGCGCCCAAAGTTGGTTCTTCAATATGCCGCGCCTTAAAGGCAGTGCGGTGGAAGGCAGTTTCACCCTGGTGAGCAGCCAGACGGCATGGCGTGGCTTTATCGACTTCAAAGGTAAATCGCGCCGCGCGGTACGTGATATCGAATGGCTGAGCCCAACCCAGGTGACGTTCATCGTCGATACCTGGATGGGAGAAACACGCCCGGTATTAACGCTCGATAGAGACAAATTGAGCGGATATATGCTGGTGGGCAATGTGCGTTACCCGGCAACCGGCCAAAAATTAGATGACGTGCCTGATGGCATCCAGCCAGTGGTGCCAACGCCTGAGCAGATGAGCAATATCCTCGGGGGCGAGGCAGCTCTGTGGGCTGAAAACGTGGCATCTCCATTACTGGATATCAAGCTGTGGCCGCGTGCCTTTGCGGTCGCTGAACGTTTGTGGTCCGCTGAAGATGTGAAAGATATCGATAATATGTATCAGCGTTTGCAGGCGATAGATGCGTGGTCAACCGTTTCTGTTGGCCTACAGCAGCACGCTGCGGCAGCGCAACAAATGACGCGCCTTGCGGGCACGACGGAGATTATGCCGTTGCAGATTCTCGCTCAGGCGGTTGAACCAGCGCAGTACTATACGCGCCAGCATCTGAAATTCCAGGCGGGTAATTACCATCATTTTGAGCCACTAAACCGCTTTGCTGATGCACTAGGCGCGGAAAGCAACCAGGTGCGTGCGCTCGATATATGGGCTGATAAACTGGTGGCCGACCCGGAAGACAGCAACAGTGCCGAGTCGCTGCGCCATACCTTTGCACGTTGGCAAAGTAACACGCCGGATGTGCTGGCGCTTATCGATGGTAACTATCAGCTTAAGGCGTTAAAACCGGTGGCTGAAAATGTCGATAAACTGGCGGGAATAGGGCTGCGTTTAACGGATCTGGTAGCAAAACAGGGAACGTTGAGCGCTGATGAAGTTCAGGGGATTCAGAAACAGCTTGATGATGCGGCACAAACGCAAGATGAGGTCGTTGTTGCGGCAGTCTATCCGTTACAGAAATTGTTGCGGGCGAGTGTGAAATAGGTCGGATTGGCGTTGCGACATCCGACAAAATTTAAGGCCGCGTTTGCGGCCTTAAAATTGAAACGTTAGCGGCGAATGGCAATCGCTTCGATCTCAATCTTCACATCTTTAGGCAGACGAGCTACTTCAACGCAAGAACGCGCAGGGAAAGTTGCTTTGTGCTCATTAAAGAAGGCTTCGTAAGTTGCGTTTACGGTCGCAAAGTCATTCAGATCTTTTACGAAAACAGTCGTTTTAACGATATCGCCCACTTTCAGGCCAGCGGCTTCAACAATCGCCTGCACGTTTTCCAGAGACTGGCGCGCTTGTGCTGCCACGTCTTCCGGTACGGTGCCCGTTTTTGGGTCAACCGGGATCTGGCCGGAAGTGATGATCATGCTGCCAAGGTCAACGCCCTGAACATATGGGCCGATTGCGGCGGGTGCGTTTTCGGTACTGATGGTACGAGAAGACATTTTCATTCCTTATGAGAAGTGATAAAGCTCCCGTCCATTATAGGGACGAGAGCTTTAGCGGCAATGATTAATCTGCCAGCACAACATAATGTGAGAACTCCTTCTCACAATATTTGCATTTGAGACTGATGTTCTCGTCGCGTTTTTTCACTGCGAACGAAGAATGAACCGGTTCACTGCGGCTGATGCAGTTGGTATTTGGGCAAACCAACACTTTATCGATGCGTGAAGGCAGGCTCGGTTTGCTCTTACCGACCACTTCATATTCATCGATACGGTTAACCGTTGCATGCGGTGCATACAGCGCCAGTTGGTTAACTTGCTCATCCGTCAGGAAAGTGTTTTCGATTTTTATCAGGTCTTTGCGACCCTGCTCTTTTGAAGGCAAGTTCAGGCCGATGGTGATGCGCTGGTCGGTTTCAGTTAACTGGAAAAGAGTCAGTAACTTAAAGCCCACCTGTGCAGGAATATGATCGATAACCGTACCGCGTTTAATCGCTTCAACTTGTAATTTGTTGTCGTGTGTCATCTTAATCTTCCTCTCACTCAAACCAGTTCAGGTTGCAAAACTAACGCCAGCAGTGCCTGGCGGGCATAAATACCGTTGCCTGCCTGCTGGAAATACCAGGCGTGCGGAGTTTTATCAACATCCGTGGTGATTTCATCAACGCGTGGCAGCGGGTGCAGTACTTTCATGTTCTCGCGGGCATCGACAAGGTCTGCGGCGCGCAGGACAAACTGCGCTTTCACGTTGGCGTATTCAGACGGGTCCAGCCGCTCTTTCTGTACGCGAGTCATGTACAAAATATCCAGCTCGCCTACCACGTCGTCGATAGCTTCATGGCAGCTCCAGACGATACCTTTTTCATCCAGCATATCGAGAATGTATTTCGGCATTGCCAGCGCGTTTGGCGCGATAAAGTAGAAGCGGTTGCCTTCGAATTTCGCCAGCGCCTGCGCCAGGGAATGCACGGTGCGGCCATATTTCAGGTCGCCGACCATGGCGATATTCAGGTTTTCCAGGCGGCCCTGCGTTTCCTGAATGGTGAACAAATCCAGCAGCGTTTGTGTTGGGTGTTGGTTGGCACCATCACCTGCGTTTAACACCGGCACATTGCCAGAGAACTCGGTTGCCAGGCGTGCAGCACCTTCTTGCGGATGGCGCATTACGATTGCATCAACATAGGTGCTGATAACAGAAATAGTATCGGCCAGCGTTTCGCCTTTTTTGCCCAGCGAAGTATTGCTGCTGTCCGAGAACCCGACCACCGACGCACCCAGGCGGTGAATGGCGGTTTCAAAAGAGAGGCGCGTGCGCGTTGATGCTTCAAAGAAACAGCTGGCAACAACGATATGTTTCAACAGTTCAGGTTGCGGATTAGCTTTCAGTTTTGCCGCGGTAGATAACACCAGTTCAAGTTCTTCACGACTGAGATCGTTTATGGAAATGATATGTTTTTGATATAGGGGGTTAGCCATGTTTATCTCCTGTTCTCGGGCGTCGGGCAAAAAAAAAGCCCCTCAATGAGGGGCCTTTGGAATTGATTGATGCAACGGAAAGAAAAACAGGTTAGCGCCGTCTTTTAGACGACGTGGTGTGGCAATTTTTTGAACACACTGGACCATGCTTCCTCCGGCAAATTGTGGCGCATTATACGCATGTGGGAGGACACTTCAAGGGATAAATTCACATATTTTGGCCATTAGCAATCGGTTGCTGTGAATATTTATCCGACTCTAATGTAATCCAAGGGTTTGCATAACTCGCCGATGGACCTGTGCGGTTTTTTGTACCTCGCGTGGTGCAATCCATACAATGCTGCTGCCCGCTACTACGCCTAAAATCTCTGGCACGGCACGATAATCGAGAATTCTTGCTATGGCCCGCCCGTATCCATGAACGGCATGAATCATGACAAACTCAGCATTATGCTCGACGCTAATCACCATCTCTGCGATTGAACGTGCTGCATCCGGTGCGGGTTGAGATTGCGGATTTAATGCATAAATTTTCTGACCTTTGGCGTTGCGTACTTTTATAACGCCAAGCAATTTCAGAAGCCGGGACACCGTAGACTGACTAATGTTTTCAAATCCGTGGAGCTGCATATCGCGACGCAGTTCTTCTTGCGATTGATAGCTTTTATGGACAATGAGTCTTTGGCAGAGTGTTAGTTGATTATGATCCTTCTCAGAGGGGGCGTGGGATACGCTCATTGCATTCACCATTCCTTGATTTATCAGGCGACTAATTTACGCCGCTTATAAATTTAAACTGTTCGTTTGATCGGATTTTTCAAGGTTTATCAATAAGAAATGTTGCTAATTGTTATCTTTAAAGAATTTAACGCCCCCTAAGGGGCGTTAAACATATCAAGTAATCTGTATTGAGCCGGAAACAACCAGTTTTAACGTCCAGGCCGCTAACAGTAGAATTGCCGCAGCAATAGCCCATTCATATCCTTTCAGCATTTGTTGCCCCTGCTGTTTCTTCTGCCACAGGAAGACCAAAAGCCCTGGGGTGAATAGCAACGAACTCAGAAGCATTGAGTCGCCAGCGGCGTAGCAAAGCCAGAAACCATAAACTGTGGCGATAACGCCCAGTATTAAGCCGCTGGTGCGTGATTCCCCTTTCGCATAGCGTTCGCCCGTCCAGGCCAACTTCAGCCCATAGGCGGCGCTAAACAGGTACGGCGGCAGAATGGCAGCGGTTGCGATAGAGAACAGCGCCTGATAACCCGCCTGGTAGAACAAAGTGAGGATGAGGAATAGCTGGATCAGGCCGTTGGTTATCCACAATGAGAACGAAGGTGAATGTCTGGCGTTCTCTTTGGCGAAGATTTTCGGGAAGATACCGTCTTTGGCGGCAACGCGTGGCAGTTCTGCGGCAAAAAGCGTCCAGGCGAGCAGGGCACCTGCAACTGAAAGAATAACGCCACCGGCAACAAATTTAGCACCCCATGGCCCAACCACACTCTCCAGCACACCGGCCATAGAAGGGTTTCTCAGCCCGGCAAGTGACGCCTGATCCAAAATCCCCATCGACAGCACGCTGACCAGCACATAGATTGCCAGTGCGCCCAGCAAACCAATCACTGTAGCCTTACCGATATCGCTACGATTTGCGGCACGAGCAGAAACGACGGTCGCCCCTTCAATACCGATAAACACCCATGTGGTCACCAGCATGGTATTTTTCACCTGATCAAACAGCTCAGGCGCGGTGCCGTTGACGAGCATCATGCGGCCCCAGAAGTCGGCTGTGAAGACACCGATCTTAAAGGCTATCAACACCGCAACGATAAACACCAGCAGGATAACCACTTTGACGACGGTGAGGATCGTGTTGATGTAAGCCGCTTCACGTACTCCGCGCAGGACCAGTGCGTGTACCAGCCACAGAACTATAGATGCGCCGATTATCGACGGCAGGTTATTACCATCGCCGAATACCGGGATGAAAAAGCTCATCGCGCTAAACAGTAATACCGCGTAGGAAACGTTGCCAAGCCAGGCGGAGAACCAGTATCCCCAGGCGGACTGGAAACCGATGAAATCGCCGAATCCAGCGCGAGCATAGCTATAGACGCCCCCTTCAAGTTCCGGGCAACGGGAGCTGAGGTTTTGATAGATAAAGGCGAGACATAACATCCCGACTCCGGTAATTACCCAACCAATGAGTAACGCGCCCGGTGAGGCGACGGAGCCAAAGTTTTGCGGCAGGCTGAATACCCCACCGCCAATCATTGAACCAATTACCAGCGCAACCAGCGCGCTAAGCCCTAATTTTGTTTCTTTTGTTGTGGATGTCTCGGCGACATCTCCGTGGGTAGCATCGGCCATTTTCCTTTCCTCTTGCTGTGGGATGCAGCATGAATGCACGGGGCGGCGAGGGCATCCCCGCCGCCAGTGCGAATTACTCTCCGAGCGTGGCAACCATGACGGCTTTAATCGTATGCATACGGTTTTCGGCTTCATCAAAGACAATGGAATGCGCTGATTCAAAGACTTCTTCAGTCACTTCCAGCCCTTTCAGGCCGTATTCCTGCTCAATTTCTTTACCGACTTTGGTGTGTTCGTTATGGAAGGCTGGCAGGCAGTGCATGAATTTCACATTCGGGTTGCCAGTAGCATTGATGACATTTTGGTTAACCTGATAGGGGGTCATGATACTGACGCGCTCAGCCCAGGCTTCTTTAGGCTCGCCCATAGAAACCCACACATCGGTGTAGAGGAAATCAACGCCTGCCACACCTTCTTCGACGCTATCGGTCAACATGATGCGACCACCGGTTTCTTTAGCAATCGCGCGGCATTGCTCAACCAGGGCAGGTTCAGGCCAGAAGGCTTTTGGGGCGACCAGGCGAATATCCATACCCATTTTCGCAGCACCCACCATCAGGGAATTACCCATGTTGTTGCGTGCATCACCCAGATAAGCGAAGGCGATATCCTGAAGTTTTTTGTCCGGCGCGTGCTCAAGCATGGTCATCAAATCCGCGAGAATTTGAGTTGGATGGTATTCATTGGTCAGGCCGTTCCACACCGGAACACCTGCGTACTCGCCCAGTTCTTCGACGATATCCTGGCCGTAGCCGCGGTATTCAATGCCGTCGTACATGCGGCCTAAAACGCGGGCGGTATCTTTCATGGATTCTTTATGGCCGATTTGCGAGCCGCTTGGGCCGAGGTACGTCACCAGCGCACCCTGATCGAACGCGCCGACTTCAAATGCGCAGCGCGTGCGGGTGGAGGTTTTTTCGAAAATCAGCGCGATGTTTTTACCCACCAGGGTTTTCTTCTCAGTACCTGCTTTTTTGGCGGCTTTCAGTTCGCGAGACAAGTCGATCAGGTACTGGATTTCTACAGGTTTGAAGTCCAGCAGTTTCAAAAAGTTGCGGTTTTTCAGATTGATAGTCATTTTTTTATCCTTTTGAAATTATTAAGCAATACGGATCAGCGTACCTTTCTCACCCGCCAGAATTGCCGGGCCATCCTCGAGCGCACCAATTCCGGCAATGCCGTGGCACTGGGCGACGAACTTGCTGCAGGCGGCGACCTTCGGCCCCATCGAACCTGCATCGAATTTCATGGCATCCAGTTCCTGCGGCGTAATATGAGAAATTGGTCGTTGAGTTGGCGTGCCCCAATCGAGATAGACGGCGTCGGCATCGGTGAGGATCAACAGCGCATCGGCTTCGATCTGGCGCGCCAGCAATGCGGCGGAAAGATCTTTATCAATCACCGCTTCGATACCGTGGTAGCCGTCGGCTTTTTCCACTACCGGAACACCGCCGCCACCGTTACAAATCACCAGGTGATCGCGCTGGATAAGGGCTGTGATCGCATCGCTTTCCACGATCTGTTTTGGTTGTGGGGATGGCACTACACGGCGGAAATACTGGCCGTCGGCTTTAACTGTCCAGCCTTTTTCCGCAACCAGCATGTCGGCTTGCGCCTTGTCATACACCGGGCCGATGTACTTCGTTGGGTTTTTGAACGCGGGGTCATTGGCGTCCACTTCAACTTGAGTCAGCAGTACACTGACTTCCCGGTTTGGCAGTTGGTTTTTCAGCGATTGCTGTAGCATGTAGCCAATCATTCCCTGGCTTTCGGCCCCAAGAATGTCGAGCGGATATGGCGTCACTTTTTCATAGGCACTGTTTTGTAGTGCCAGCAACCCGACTTGTGGGCCATTGCCATGAACCAGCACGACACGCCAGGAGGAGGTGAGTTGTGCGATGGTTTTAGCTGCTAAATCAATGTTTTTACGCTGTATTTCCGCTTCCAGGGGCTCGCCGCGTTTCAATAGTGCGTTGCCACCCAGTGCAACAACCAGTGTCGGTTTGTGTTCCATTTCATCTCTCCGTGGATTAAATACCGTCACGTTCTAATGGGCAGCTCATGCAGCGTGCGCCACCGCGACCACGGCCCAGTTCGTCACCAGGAATCGGTAAGACTTTGATGCCCGCTTTGTCGTATTTCTCGTTGGTCCAGATATTGCGTTCATAGCCAATGACCACACCTGGGCGCACGGTTAACACGTTGTTGGCGTCATTCCATTGCTCACGTTCCGCTTCGAACGCATCACCGCCGGTAGTGATTAAACGGACCTGATCGATACCCAGCGCTTGTTCAATGGCATGCAGCAGGTTTGGCTCCTGATGGCGTTTGATGCCGCCACGACCGTCCGGGGTTAACGTCCAGCACTGGGCGTCTTTGCGGACCACTTCCGGGTAAACGGAGAAGGTGTCGATATCGATGTGTGTCATCACGGTATCGAGGTGCATACAGGAGCGGTGTTTAGGCAGTTCAACGGCAATAACGCGAGTGGCTTGTTGATGTTTGAATAATGATTCAGCGAGGAACTCGACACCTTGCGGAGTGGTGCGTTCAGACAAACCAATTAATACCGCACCACGGCCAATAACTAATACGTCACCACCTTCTAATGTTGCGTGGTCATAATTAATATTGTCGTCACCGTAATACTTAATAAAATTGCCGTCGGTAAATGTTGGATGCCAACGGTAGATGGCCCGCAGGTTATTTGTTTCACGTTGGCGTGCGGCTTTCGCCATTGGGTTAATAGATACGCCATTATAAATCCAGCAGGATGTATCGCGGGTGAATAAATGATTTGGCAGCGGCTTCATAATAAAGTCGGTGACTTCATGGGTATCGACAACCATATTTTGAATATAAGTTGGAATTTCGCCATAAGTCAGGCCGCCGCTCAGCCTGCGAGCCAATTCACGGTGTGACATATCTGCAAGCCAGCTGCGAATGTCCGAGGCAAATGCTGGGCCAAGACGGTAGTCAGAAATCTGTGTTGCCAGCAGCCATGCCTTGGCATCGCTGACATCCAGCGTTTGAGTCAGAAGGTCTGTCAGTAATAAAACCTCAACCCCCTCTCCGCGTAATGTATTAGCAAATATATCGTGTTCTTCGCCAGCACGTTCAACAGATAAAACGTCGTCAAATAATAATTCCTGGCAATTAGATGGGGTGAGTCTTTTCAGGCTCAGATTAGGGCGGTGCAGCATTACACTGCGAAGCTGTCCAATTTCGGAACCAACATAGTGCTTGTCCATGACTATTCCTTTGCATTAATCCTGAGATGAAAATATCAGTGGTAATAGTTAACTATTGCCGCAAGTTAAATAGGCTTTCGAAATGTCTTCGAGGCGTATGTTAATTTCATGAGGGATATTTAATGTGAGCTTAATCACGCGAGCAAGGGACTTTCTAATTCTCTGTTAATTAATTGATAGCTGTCATGGAATTATAAATAAAGCAATTAACCTGTCTGAATAACTACGCGAAATTATGCATATTCTATTTTATTTGTGTTAACCAAATGTTATTGGGTAACCAAAATGATATTTTTTAACTCATTGAAATGTAGCAGTATTTTGAAATTTAAATATAACTATGCATAAAGCCGTATTTTTCATCCACAGCATGGGAAAATAAACAAAATAGTTATGATTAAACTTGCACTTACTTACCAGGCTTAAAATGTGACTGGTGGTTAGTTTTAAATAATTTTGTTTTTTAAACAGAAGGTTACGAATGAGCCCGCAGGGCTCTATTTTGAGGTTATGCTTTTTTCATGCATAAAAACCTCATGGCTGATACAAAGCTGTAACATGTTTTGCGCTAAACATGCGCCAGCACAGGTTTTCTTAAAAAACTCATGGCGGCAAAAGGTGAATGCTCGTATAAATACCGTAATAAAACATCGTTTCAAAAAGGTATTAATCATGATTATTGGCAACATTCACGCTTTGCAATCCTGGCTTCCTGAAGAACTACGTCAGGCGATTGAGCACGTTAAACAGCACATCACGCCTGAAACCCCATTAGGCAAGCATGATATCGACGGCAACCGTCTGTTTATGCTGGTTTCTGAAGACTCTACGCAACCCATTGAAGAGCGCCCTGCAGAGTTCCACCAGCGCTATCTGGATATCCAGATTGTGATGCGCGGCCAGGAAGGTATGACATTTAGCTGCCTGCCAGCTGGCACGCCGGAAACTGACTGGCTGGCTGATAAGGACATCGCGTTCCTGCCAGAAGGTGAGCAGGAAAAAACCATCGTATTAAATGAAGGGGATTTCGTGGTGTTCTATCCAGGCGAAGTTCACAAGCCGCTTTGTGCTGTGGGTAAACCTGCGCCGGTGCGTAAGGTCGTTGTGAAGATGTTGATGGCCTAGAAATAATGCCGGGTAGCACAGTGTGCTTACCCGGCTTTAAAACTCATTAAATATCCGCAAGGGTAGCCACCATCACCGCTTTGATGGTGTGCATGCGGTTTTCAGCTTGATCAAACACAACGCTGTTTGCCGATTCAAAAACCTCGTCCGTCACTTCCATACCACCATGCAGGCCATATTGTTCTGCCATCTGTTTGCCAAGCGTGGTTTGGTCATCATGGAATGCAGGCAGGCAGTGCAGGAATTTCACCTGCGGATTGCCGGTTAACGCCAGCATCGCGCTATTTACCTGATAAGCCCGCAGCAAGTTAATACGCTCAGCCCATTTCTCTTTGGCCTCACCCATAGATACCCACACATCGGTATAAATGAAGTCAGCGCCTTTAACGCCTACGGCAACATCTTCAGTCAGCGTTATTTTCCCACCGTTGTGAGCGGCCATAGCCTGGCACTCTGCCACCAGCTTTTCATCAGGCCAGCAGGCTTGTGGAGCCACAAGGCGCAAATTCAGCCCGGTAAGTGCGGCCGCTTCGAGCATGGAATTGCCCATGTTATTACGTGCATCACCTGCATAGACCAGCGTCATCTCCTGGAAGGTTTTGCCAGGCATGTGTTCCTGCATTGTCATCAGGTCGGCCAGTAATTGCGTGGGATGGTACTCATTGGTCAGCCCGTTCCACACCGGCACGCCAGCATGCTGCGCCAGTGTTTCAACGATTTCCTGACCAAACCCGCGATACTGAATACCGTCATACATACGGCCTAATACACGCGCCGTATCTTTAATTGATTCTTTATGCCCAATCTGGCTGCCGCTTGGGCCGAGATAAGTGACTCGAGCGCCCTGGTCAAAAGCGGCAACTTCGAAAGAGCACCTCGTGCGAGTCGAGTCTTTTTCGAAGATGAGCGCGATGTTTTTTCCAGTAAGCTTCTGAACTTCAGTGCCTTTTTTCTTGTCGTTTTTTAGTTTGGCAGACAGGGCAAGTAACTCATGAAGCTGTGCAGGGGTGAAATCCAGTAATTTAAGAAAATGCTTTTGATAGAAATGACTCATATTTTCCTCGCATGGCACCTGCCACTTATTGAATTAAAATTCAATTTATATGTATGATTATGCATTTGCAACCCCCGGCGGATAAATCTTTATCGGGAAAGGTGGAGGCAAACTCAGCCGTGTGTGAAAATAGAAGTATCTGCCTACAAATTGAGGAAAGGGCCATGGCAAATCCAGAACTGCTCGAAGAGCAACGCGAAGAAACGCGTTTGATTATTGAAGAATTACTGGAAGACGGCAGCGATCCTGACGCGCTGTACACTATTGAGCATCACCTTTCCGCAGACGATTTCGAAACTCTTGAAAAAGCAGCTGTTGAAGCTTTCAAAATGGGTTACGAAGTTACTGACCCGGAAGAGCTCGAAGTGGAAGAGGGTGATACCGTTATCTGCTGTGACGTACTGAGCGAAAGTGCGTTAAAAGCTGAGCTGTTGGATGAGCAAGTAGAACAACTGCTGAACCTCGCTGAGAAATTCGGTGTGGAGTATGACGGCTGGGGCACTTACTACGAAGATCCGAATGGCGAAGACGGTGAAGAAGGTGATGACGACGAAGATTTAGCCGATGAAGACGACGACGGCGTACGCCACTAATCTCTTCTGTGCAGCGGCGATTGCCGCTGCACATCAAGGAAAGATAACTCCCCATTATGAACTACCCTCAACTCCTCTCCCCGGTACTGAATTTTCTGCACTGCCCAACGCCTGCTGCATGGATTGAAAAAGCCCGCCAGCCTGAGCATTTGCCATTGCTGCTGACTGACCATCTGGTGTGCGAACTCAAGGCGGCACAAACGGCCATGTTCCTGATTCGCAAATATGTCGCCGATAAAAGCAGTGCGCAGTTTTTACTTGATTGGCTAAAACCCTACGAAGATTTCGCTTTCCGTGAGGGAGCCGAACCTGATTTTGTCGCGCTGCATAAAACCCTGAGCAAGAACGTCATGCCGCAAACGCAGAGTGCCTGGGGCCAGCAACTTATCGACAGCATGGTATTGTTGATTAAAGAAGAGCTGCACCACTTTTGGCAGGTGCGCGAGATCATGATCGCCCGCAATATTCCCTACGTGAAAATGACCGCCAGCCGTTACGCCAAAGCGCTGCTGGGCCAAACGCGAACGCATGAGCCGGTTATGCTGGTGGATAAACTGATTTGCGGGGCGTATATCGAGGCGCGATCCTGTGAGCGTTTCGCCGCTCTGGCACCGCACCTGGATGATGAACTACAGAAATTCTATTTGTCGCTGCTGCGTTCGGAAGCCCGGCATTATCAGGATTATTTAGCGCTGGCAGAACAGATTGCAGGTGGGGACATCAGCGATCGAGTGCGTTTCTTTGGCGAGGTCGAAGCGGCATTGATTAGCAGCCCGGACGAAGAGTTTCGTTTCCACAGCGGCGTACCTTTCTCTTAAACAGCAGGGTCGTGAATTGCCCCTGCCTGTGGCTTCCCTTGAATTGCTTAAGACTTGAACAGCTTCGCGCTTATCGCTAAGGTAAGCGCGTTTTTACCTTCCTGGAAAGTATCATGATAACCATCGGCCTTATTGACGACCACCTTATCGTCCGCTCCGGCTTTGCACAGCTGTTGGGGCTGGAGCCGGATTTTCAGATTGTGGTTGAGTTCGGCTCCGGGCGCGAAGCGCTGGCTGGGCTACCGGGGCGCGGCGTGCAGGTGTGTATTTGCGACATCTCGATGCCGGATATTTCCGGGCTGGAACTGCTCAGCCAGCTACCCAAAGGGATGGCGACGATTATGTTGTCGGTTCATGACAGCCCGGCACTGGTGGAGCAGGCTTTAAACGCGGGGGCGCGCGGTTTTCTGTCAAAGCGCTGTAGCCCGGATGAGCTGATTGCCGCCGTGCATACGGTGGCGACGGGAGGTTGCTACCTGACGCCAGACATCGCCGTTAAACTGGCGGCCGGACGGCAGGATCCGCTAACCAAACGCGAGCGCCAGGTGGCGGAAAAACTGGCCCAGGGCATGGCGGTCAAAGAGATTGCCACCGAGCTTGGGTTATCGCCGAAGACGGTTCACGTGCATCGCGCCAATCTGATGGAAAAACTCGACGTCAGTAACGATGTCGGGCTGGCTCACCGCCTGTTTGACGGATGGTGATGCAACCTTTTTTCTCCCGGCTTATCTCCGTCGTCGCCAGCTTTTTTATCTTTACGGCCAGTTGGTTTTGCCTGTGGAGCATTAGCTTGCACCTGGTGGAACGGCCTGAGCTTGCCGTGCTGCTGTTTCCTTTTGGCCTGCGTTTAGGGCTGATGCTGCAATGCCCGCGTGGCTACTGGCCTGTATTGCTCGGCGCGGAGTGGTTGATGCTCGTCTGGCTGGCACAGGAAGTCGCACTGGCGCATCTTCCGTTGTTAATGGTCGGCGGTGTGCTAACCCTCCTGCCCGTGGCGCTGATTTCCCGCTACCGCCATCAACGCGACTGGCGCACGTTGCTGCGTCAGGGCGGGGCGCTGATTGCCGCCGCACTGTTACAGTCGTTGCCGTGGCTTGGACATGGGCAGGAGACCCTGAACGCGCTGTTGCTGACGTTGACCGGCGGGTTAACCCTGGCTCCAACTTGCCTCGTTATCTGGCATTACCTCAGCAGTACCGTCTGGCAGCCGCTGGGGCCAGGACTAGTTTCACAGCCAGTGAACTGGCGTGCCCGTCACCTTATCTGGTATCTGCTGCTGTTTGTGGTCAGCCTGTGGCTACAACTTGGGCTACCAGCTGAACTTTCCCGCTTTACCCCGTTTTGCTTAGCGTTGCCGATTATCGCCCTGGCCTGGCATTACGGTTGGCAGGGCGCGCTGATTGCGACGTTGATGAACGCCATTGCACTGATCGCCAGCCAAACCTGGCACGATCACCCGGTGGATCTGCTGCTTTCGTTGCTGGCACAAAGCCTGACCGGGCTGTTGCTGGGAGCGGGTATCCAGCGCCTGCGTGAGCTTAACCAGTCCCTGCAAACTGAGCTTGCACGTAATCGCCGCCTTGCTGAACGCCTGCTGGAAACCGAAGAGAGCGTGCGGCGTGAAGTGGCGCGTGAACTCCATGACGACATCGGCCAGACCATTACCGCGATTCGTACCCAGGCGGGGATTGTACAGCGCCTGGCTCCGGGAAACGAAGGGGTCAAATTGGGTGGGGCGCATATCGAACAGTTGTCCCTTGGGATTTACGATTCGGTACGCCGCCTGCTGGGACGGCTGCGCCCGCGCCAGCTGGATGATTTATCTTTGGAGCAGGCGATTCGTTCGCTGATGCGTGAAATGGAGCTGGAAAGCCGTGGCATCGTGAGCCACCTCGACTGGAAAATCGACGAGCCGCTATTAAGCGAAAGCCAGCGCGTTACGCTGTTCCGCGTCTGCCAGGAAGGGCTAAACAACATTGTGAAACACGCCAGTGCCAGCGCAGTAACGATCCAGGGCTGGCAGCAGGACATGCGCCTGATGTTGGTGATTGAAGATGACGGCAGCGGCCTGCCTACCGACTCCGGGCAGCAAGGTTTTGGCCTGGCAGGTATGCGCGAACGCGTAACGGCGCTTGGCGGAAACCTCACTATTTCCTGTACTCACGGCACGCGCGTCAGCGTCAGTTTGCCATTGCGATACGCGTAAGGACTGACGATGTTCACTTTCCTGAAAGCCCCACCGGCGGCGACGCCAGTCAACGATAAAGCTGAAATTGACGCACGCTATAGCTACTGGCGTCGGCATATTCTGATCACAATCTGGTTGGGCTATGCGTTGTTTTACTTCACCCGTAAAAGCTTTAATGCCGCCGCGCCGGAAATCCTCGCCAGCGGCGTGATGACACGTACCGATATCGGCCTGTTGGCTACGCTGTTTTACATAACTTATGGGCTGTCGAAATTTTTCTCCGGCATCGTCAGTGACCGCTCAAACGCCCGTTATTTTATGGGGTTGGGGCTTATCGCTACCGGTGTTGTGAACATTCTTTTTGGTTTCTCCACCTCCCTTTGGGCATTCGCGCTGCTGTGGGTGCTGAATGCCTTTTTCCAGGGTTGGGGTTCGCCGGTATGCGCCCGTTTGCTCACGGCATGGTACTCCCGTACCGAGCGCGGTGGCTGGTGGGCGGTATGGAATACCGCGCATAACGTCGGGGGGGCGCTGATCCCGATGGTGGTCGGCGCGGCGGCGCTGCATTACGGCTGGCGTGCCGGGATGATGATCGCCGGTTCACTGGCTATTCTTGCCGGGTTATTTCTCTGCTGGCGTCTGCGCGATAGCCCACAAACCGTGGGCTTGCCGCCGATAGGTGACTGGCGGCACGATGAACTGGAAATCGCCCAGCAGCAGGAAGGCGCAGGGCTGACGCGCCGGGAAATCCTCTACAAGTACGTGCTGGGGAATCCCTATATCTGGCTGCTGTCACTGTGCTATGTCCTGGTTTACGTGGTGCGGGCGGCGATCAACGACTGGGGTAATCTCTACATGTCGGAGACTCTGGGCGTGGATCTGGTCACTGCGAACTCGGCGGTAACCATGTTTGAGCTGGGTGGGTTTATCGGCGCACTAGTGGCAGGCTGGGGATCGGACAAACTCTTCAATGGCAACCGTGGGCCGATGAACCTGATATTCGCCGCCGGGATTTTGCTTTCGGTCGGCTCGCTATGGCTGATGCCATTTGCCAGCTATGTGATGCAGGCGGCCTGCTTCTTCACCACGGGTTTCTTTGTGTTTGGCCCGCAGATGCTTATCGGTATGGCGGCAGCGGAGTGCTCGCACAAAGAGGCTGCGGGGGCCGCGACCGGCTTTGTTGGCCTGTTCGCTTACCTCGGCGCATCTTTGTCTGGCTGGCCGCTGGCGCGCGTGATCGATATCTGGCACTGGAACGGTTACTTCGCGGTGATTGCCATCGCGGCAGGCATTTCTGCGCTGCTGTTGCTGCCGTTCTTGAATGCCCAGTCGCCACGCGTCCGTAGCGAAGCGTGATACATCTCACCTTTTTACCTCGAATGGCGCAAAACTAAGAAATTTTCCAGGTTGTTCCTGGAAGCCATCTCAGGCCAAAGCCACTGCTGATTTTTACAATGCCTGCTATCACGCAGGTTTTTAAATCAGGAGTAACCCATGCTGGCCTTATTAAATCAGGTGCGCAAGCCGACCCTGGATCTGCCGCTCGATGTGCGGCGCAAGATGTGGTTCAAACCGTTCATGCAGTCTTACCTGGTGGTCTTTATCGGCTACCTGACCATGTATCTGATCCGTAAAAACTTCAACATCGCGCAGAACGACATGATCTCCACTTACGGGTTGAGCATGACGCAACTGGGGATGATAGGCCTGGGTTTCTCCATCACCTACGGCGTGGGTAAAACCTTGGTTTCCTACTACGCAGACGGCAAAAACACCAAGCAGTTCCTGCCGTTTATGCTGATCCTCTCGGCTATCTGTATGTTGGGCTTTAGCGCCAGTATGGGGACCGGTTCGGTCAGCCTGTTTATGATGATTGCCTTCTACGCCCTGAGCGGTTTCTTCCAGAGCGCGGGCGGCTCATGCAGCTACTCCACCATTACCAAATGGACGCCGCGCCGCAAGCGCGGAACCTATCTGGGGCTGTGGAATATCTCCCATAACCTGGGCGGTGCTGGTGCGGCAGGTGTGGCGCTGATTGGCGCGAACGTCCTGTTCGACGGCCACGTTATTGGCATGTTTATCTTCCCATCCATCATTGCGCTGATTGTTGGCTTCATTGGCCTGCGCTATGGCAGCGACTCCCCTGAATCCTACGGTCTGGGCAAAGCTGAAGAACTGTTTAGCGAAGAAATCAGCGAAGAAGATAAAGAGACCGAAGACGAGTCGATGACCAAATGGCAAATCTTCGTGGAGTACGTGCTGAAGAACAAAGTTATTTGGCTGCTGTGCTTCTCCAATATCTTCCTCTACGTGGTGCGCATCGGTATTGACCAGTGGTCCACGGTTTATGCGTTTCAGGAGCTGAAGCTTTCCAAAGAAGTGGCGATCCAGGGCTTTACCCTGTTTGAAGTAGGGGCATTGGTCGGCACATTGCTGTGGGGCTGGTTGTCAGATCTGGCGAATGGTCGTCGTGCACTGGTGGCCTGCGTTGCGCTGGCATTAATCATCGCGACTCTCGGCGTTTATCAGCACGCCAGCAACCAGTATGTCTACCTGGCATCACTGTTCGCGCTGGGCTTCCTGGTGTTTGGTCCACAATTACTGATTGGTGTGGCGGCAGTGGGCTTCGTTCCAAAAAAAGCTATCGGTGCGGCTGACGGCATCAAAGGTACTTTCGCCTATCTGATTGGCGACAGCTTCGCTAAGTTAGGGCTTGGGATGATCGCCGACGGGACGCCAATTTTTGGTCTGACTGGCTGGGCAGGGACTTTCGCAGCACTGGATGCCGCGGCAATTTGTTGTATCGTACTGATGGCGATGGTTGCGGTGATGGAAGAGCGCAAAATCCGCCGTGATAAGCGTATTCAACGGTTAGCGACCCAATAAAAAGTTGCAGGGTTTACTGGATTGAATAGATTCAGTAAACCCGTTTAAAACGGTTACAGAGACTTAATCATCCGCACTTCGCAATCCACATGGCCGGTGCAGCCAAGCGGCTCAGAAATATGTTCAAAGCCCAAGCGTTCATACAGCGCGATGGCTTCAGTCAGAAACGCTGTGGTTTCCAAATAGCAGCGCTTAAAGTCTTTTTCACGGGCAAAATCCATTGCCTGCAACGCCAGGCGTTTTGCCAACCCTTTGCCACGCACTACCGGCAGGAAATACATCTTCTGCAATTCACAAATGTCCGGTTCGCTGCACGTTAACGGCGCGACACCACCACCACCGACGACTTCACCATCCACTTCCACAACCCAATAGGCATGACCCGGTTGGCTGTAGACCTGATAAAGCTCATCGAGATTAGGATCTGCCACGGTATAGCCTTTATCGGCGGTTAAGCCGTATTCAGCAGAGACTTCGCGGATAACGCGCGCGATGGCCGCATTGTCCTGGGGGGTTATCCGGCGCAGTGCGATTTCAACCGGAGCAGCAAGATTCATAGCGTGGACTCATTGATAATGGGCTAAAGACAGCTCATTTTAATACCACTGTGAAACTTAACAAGCAAGTTTCTAAAATGTTCATTGATTCCCGTTTCGACATATTTAAAGATGTTAATGTGCGCTTAAACGCTAATCGACAAATTCAGCTGTATTAATAATTAAAAATAATAAGGAATAATTCCTTAAGGATAACTATGTCTGAGCAACAGGGGTGTACGGAAGTAAATTATTCAAGAAATCTAATGTTTCATGGTTTGGGGAAGGAGTATTTTCGTCTCTGTATCGTTAATTTGTTGTTAACAATAGTAACACTTGGCATTTTTGCTCCCTGGGCTTTTGTACGTTCTAAAAAGTATTTATATAGCCATGCTGAATTATCAGGATCTCGGTTTTCCTATAATATTACAGGGGGCTCAATATTCATAAGCTGGGTGTTTGCAGGGTTTTTTTTACTTTCTCTTTATATGTCAATTTATCATCATGCGTCTGCTCCCACTTGGTGCTTAGTCGCTGTGGTTATTTTATTTTTACCATGGCTTATGATGAGAAGTATTCGTTATCAGATGCAATCGACTATGCTTAATAATGTACGTTTTAATTTTAAATGTAGTGGTTTGAAAGCATGGTGGGTGGTGTTAGGCTGTCCAGCGTTATTATTTGCAATGCTTTATTTTATTTGCCTAATTATTATGAGTGTCGTGTTCATTGTAATATCTTTAAATCTTAAGAATATGATGATTATCATTTCGATATGCGTGATGTTTGGTTTTTTTTGGGGTGGACTTGTACAAGGCATTACAAGTGCATTGTGGCTACGTTTGCTTTTTAACAGACTGAGCTTTGGTAAGCAAAAATTTAGTGCGGAAATTAGTATCAGAAAATGCACCAAGATTATATTTGGCGGTATTTTAGTATTGCTTCCATTCATGGTAGCAATAGTTGGATTAAACTTGTCGTGGTTGATGAAAGCGTTATCAACAACTATGTCGGGGTATGTAGAGTCTCCGTATACACTATCTGAACTTGAATCAATCAGCTCGATGATTCAGATTTCTTATTATCTTTACTTTTTCGGCGCAGTACTGTGTTGGAGTTATATCTATGTCACACTGAGAGGTTATTATTTTAACTCTGTAGTTCTTAGTGAAAAGATTGCTTTCCGTTCCACGCTTACGGTGACAGGTTTTATTATCCAACTAGTAATAAATAGTTTACTGACAATCTGTACTTTAGGGTTCGGCTATCCGTGGGCGCGAGTTCGCTATTGTCGCTACCTTGCGAGTAATACTTGGGTAGATGGTGATTTAGACGCATTAGATCTGCAAGACCATGACGACAAAATCGCCACAGATATTGTGAGCCGAATTTCGTGTGGGCTCGTACCCAATATCAGTTTGTAGCCATAAAAAAGGCCGGGAAATCTCCCGGCCTTCTCATATCAAAGCACTCAATTACAGCGCAGCGATAGTTTCTTTCTGCTCAGCCAATTTCACTTTAGCTTCGCCACATGCCGCCAGACGTTCGCGTTCTTTTGCGACAACGGCTTCAGGCGCGCGCGCCACAAAACCTTCGTTAGACAGCTTGTTTTCGATGGATGTAATTTCAACATCCAGCTTCGCCATCTCTTTGTCCAGACGCGCAAGCTCAGCTGCTTTGTCGACCAGGCCTGCCATTGGGATCAGCAGCTCTGCACCTTCGATGATTTTGGTCACGGAAACCGGGCCTTTATCATCAGCAGGCAGCAGGGTGATGCTTTCCAGACGCGCCAGGTTTTGCAGGAAGGTACGGTTCGCATTAACGCGACGTTCCGCTTCTGCACTGACGTTACGCAGCAACACCGGCAGTGGTTTACCTGGGGAGATATTCATCTCAGCACGCACGTTACGCACTGCGGTGATTGCCAGCTTCAGCCACTCGGTATCTGCAAACGCAGCTTCATCGTCCTGTGCGCTGTTATACGCCGGGAACGGTTGCAGCATGATGGTATCTGCGGTGATGCCTTTGAAGGTCTTCACGCGCTGCCAGATGGTTTCAGTGATGAATGGAATGATTGGATGCGCAAGGCGCAGCAGACCTTCCAGCACGTTAATCAGCGTATTACGCGTACCGCGCAGTTCCGCTTCAGTGCCACTGTTCATCACCGGTTTGGTCAGCTCCAG
>Ga0105251_10001251_pt1 | contig 22007 bp, 17 predicted proteins | sample KBSS64metaG_FD_80424 | JGI IMG/M metagenome (GOLD analysis project Ga0105251, IMG submission 80424) | Switchgrass rhizosphere microbial communities from Kellogg Biological Station, Michigan, USA - KBS S6-4 metaG | ecosystem: Host-associated > Plants > Roots > Rhizosphere > Soil | place...
CGGACTTGCTCGAAGGTTTTGCGTCCCCTTCGTCTAGTGGCCTAGGACACCGCCCTTTCACGGCGGTAACAGGGGTTCGAGTCCCCTAGGGGACGCCACGATTTACCCGCTCTGCGGGATTTGAGGCTCATTCGCCTATTGGATGAGCCTTTTGTTTTTAAGTGGCGACGCCTGTATCGGTTGCTCCGTCGCAAGACGCTAAATTTGGGGCTATAGCTCAGCTGGGAGAGCGCTTGCATGGCATGCAAGAGGTCAACGGTTCGATCCCGTTTAGCTCCACCAATTTGCCAGGGTTCGTGAAAACGGACTTGCTCGAAGGTTTTGCGTCCCCTTCGTCTAGTGGCCTAGGACACCGCCCTTTCACGGCGGTAACAGGGGTTCGAGTCCCCTAGGGGACGCCACGATTACCCGCTCTGCGGGATTTTTAAGGCTCATTCACTGGTTGAATGGGCCTTTTGTTTGTCTGGCGTTTCACTTTTCCCGCGTTCTTGTTCCTGAACACGCTGACCAGCGGTCCGCGACATCGCTTGCGTAAAAATATTATAAGCATAATATTACCTCCATCATATTCGGAGGTGCCCGGTGATGCTCGACAAGAAAGCTCAGAGCCGTGAACGCATTCTGGAAGCGGCGCGCAAGGCCATGATCCAGCGTGGGGTCGCCGACCCCAGTGTCAGTGAAGTGATGGGGGCAGCCGGCATGACCGTGGGCGGCTTCTACGCGCATTTCGACAGCAAGGACGCCTTGATGCTGGAAGCCTTCAGCCAGTTGCTGGGTGAGCGCCGCGCCCTGTTCGACCAGGTTGACCCCAGCCTGTCGGCACCGGAGCGTCGAGCCTTGATGGCGACGTATTACCTGTCCCGCAAGCACCGCGATGCCGAAGACCGCGCCTGCCCGCTGCCGACTGCGCTGGCGGAAATGGGCCGCCTGCCCGAGGCGTTTCGCAGCGTGCTGACCGAGCACGTGGAACTGCTGGTGGCGCAACTCGCCGACCGCCCCGAAGACACCGATACCGCCCTGGCTGACCTTGCCTTGATGATCGGCGGCCTGGCCCTGGGCCGAGCCTTGGGCCCCGGTGATTTGTCCGACCGTATTCTGCGCGCCGCCAAGGCCGCTGTGCGCTGAGCCCAGGAGTGCTGCCATGACCACCCTCAACTGGATTCGCGGCGTCAACCGTACCCTCGGGCACCTGGCCCCCCAGCACGCGGCCGCGCGCATGCGCCTGGCGTTCATGCAGCCACGTACAGTGCCGCCCCGTGACTGGGAGTTGCCGTTGCTGGCCCGTGCCGAGCGCATCACCTTGCGCTTCGGGCTCTCGGTGCTGCGCTGGGGCCAGGGCCCCACGGTGCTGCTGATGCACGGATGGGAAGGGCGGCCTACCCAGTTCGCCGCCCTGACCGAGGCGTTGTTGCTGGCGGGCTACAGCGTGGTGGCCCTGGAAGGCCCTGGGCATGGGCGGTCGCGTGGCAGCCAGGCCCATGTGGTGCTGTTCGCCCACGCGCTGCTGGAGGCTGCCGCGGAGCTGCCGCCATTGCGCGCGGTGGTGGGCCACTCCATGGGTGGCGCCGCCGCGTTGCTGGCCAGCCAGTGGGGTTTGAAGGCCGAGGCACTGGTGACGGTCGCGGCGCCGGCGCGGATTCTCGGCATGCTGCGCAATTTCGCCGCCCATGTCGGCTTGCCGGCCCGTGCCCGCTCGGCGTTCATTCGCCAGGTGGAAGGCATTGTCGGCCTGCCGGCCGCGCACCTGGACGTCAGCCGCTATCAGCTGGAAATGCCTGGGCTGGTGGTGCACGCCGAAAACGATCCGCTGGTGCCGGTGGCCGAGGCGCGCGCCATTCACCAAGCCTGGTTCGACAGCCGCCTGCTGGTGCTACCCGAAGGCGGGCACCAGCGGTTGCTGGCCGATCCAGGCCTTATCCAGGGCGTGCTGGGCCTGCTCAGCGGGCAGTGGGTGCGCCAATCGGCGTGAGGGTGCGCTAGACTGGCCCCTGCCTATCAAGCAGGAGCGAGAACGCGCATGAACTGGGACCTGGCTACGCCCTTTGTGATCGACTTGAGTGTCGGTGCCGACGATATCGATGGACTCGGGCATGCCAACAATGCCGTCTACGTGACGTGGCTGGAGCGGTGTGCCTGGCGCCATTCCCAGCGCCTGGGCCTGGACCTGAGCGAATACCGGCGCCTGGACCGTGCCATGGCCGTGGTGCGCCACGAGATCGACTACCTGGCGGCGGCCTATGAAAGCGATGAGCTGCAGTTGGGCACCTGGATTGTCGAGTCGGATCAGAAATTGAAGATGACCCGGCGCTTCCAGCTGATTCGCCCGCGTGATGGGGTGACGTTGCTGCGTGCCCACACCACGTTCTGCTGTATCGAGTTGTCCAGCGGCAGGCCCAAGCGCATGCCACCCGATTTCATCGACGGCTATGGGCCGGCGGTGCTGCGCCAGGCGTGAGAGCATGAAGCGGGCAGCGCCGATCTCCGCTACAATGGCGCTCTTTTTCATCCCTCCCCCCGAGATTCCCCATGCACATTGCCCTGGCCCCCATGGAAGGCCTGGTCGACAACATCCTGCGTGACGTGCTGACCCGTGTCGGCGGTATCGACTGGTGTGTCACCGAGTTCATTCGCGTCAACGACATGCTCCTGCCGCCTGCGGTCTTCCACAAGATGGCCCCGGAACTGGCCGACGGCTGCGTGACGCCGGCAGGCACCCAGATGCGCGTGCAGTTGCTGGGTTCGGACCCTGCGTGCCTGGCCGACAACGCTGCGCTGGCCGTCAGCCTGGGGGCGCCGGTGATCGACCTGAACTTCGGCTGCCCGGCCAAGACCGTGAACAAGTCCCGGGGCGGGGCGGTATTGCTCAAGGAACCCGAGCTGCTGCACAGCATCCTGTGCGAAGTACGCCGCGCCGTGCCAGCGCACATTCCGGTGACCGCCAAGATGCGCCTGGGCTTCGACAGCCCCGACGGCGCCCTGGTGTGCGCCGAAGCACTGGCCGAGGGCGGCGCCGAGGTGCTGGTGGTGCATGCGCGCACCAAGGTCGACGGCTACAAGCCGCCGGCCCACTGGGAGTGGGTGGCGCGGGTGCGAGATGTGGTCAAGGTGCCGGTCTATGCCAACGGTGAAGTCTGGACCGTCGACGACTGGCGCCGTTGCCGCGAGATCAGCGGTGTGCCCGACATCATGCTCGGCCGGGGCCTGGTCTCGCGCCCGGACCTGGCCCGGCAGATCGCCGCCGCCCAGGCTGGTATCGAGCTGGCGCCCATGACCTGGGCAGAACTGATGCCGCTGTTGCAGGAATTCTGGCGCCAGGCGGTTCGCGACCTGACCCCCCGCCAGGCGCCTGGACGACTGAAGCAGTGGCTGGCCATGCTCACCCGCACCTTCCCCGAGGCCGTGGAGCTGTTCACCCTGGTGCGGCGCGAAACCGACTGTGACCGGGTCGGGCAATTGCTGGGCGTGCAGGCGCTGGAAGCCGCCTGAACAAGGCTGGCGAGAGGGTTGTGCAGCATCACCCATCAATCAACATCTGTCGAAACTCCGCCACCGGCAACGGCCGGCTGTGCAGGTAGCCCTGGTACAGATGGCACCCCAGGCGTTCCAGGAACTCCAACTGCTCCGACAGCTCCACGCCCTCGGCGATCACGCTCAGTTCCAGGCTGCGGGCCATGGCGACGATGGCGCGCACGATCTCCGCGTCATTGGGGTCCTGGGGCGCGTCGCGGACGAATGACTGGTCGATCTTCAAGGCGTCCACCGGCAGGCGCTTGAGGTAGGTCAGCGATGAGTAGCCGGTGCCGAAGTCGTCCATGGCAAAACTGACCCCCAGTTTCTTCAGGCTGCGCATCTTGTTGATGGTGTCTTCCAGGTTCTGGATGACAATGCCCTCGGTGATCTCCAGGGTCAGCAGCGAGCAGGGCAGGTGGTGCTGGTTCAGGCTGCGCTCTACACGCTGGACGAAGTCGTTCTGGCGGAATTGGCGTGGGCTGATGTTCACGCACAGGGCAAACTCCGCGGGGTCGATCAGGCCCTCGTGCAGCAATTGCGCACACGTGCGGCAGGCTTCGTCGAGAATCCAGCTGCCCACCTCCAGGATCAGGCCGCTTTCCTCCAGCACCCGGATGAACTGGGCCGGTGATTGCTGGCCCAGCAGCGGGTGATGCCAGCGCAACAGCACCTCGGCGCCGACGATACGGTCATCACGGGCGTCCACCTGGGGCTGGAAGTTCAGGCTCAGTTCGCCCCGGGCCAGGGCCATGCGCAGGTCGTTCTCCATTTGCAGGCGTTCGCTGGCGGCCTTCTGCATGCTGTTGTGAAACAACTGGGTGGTGTTGCGGCCCGAGTCCTTGGCGCGGTAGAGGGCGATATCGGCGCGCTTGAGCAGGTCGGCCGGGGTGCTGCCATGGTCCGGGATCAGCGCCACGCCGATGCTGGGCGTGACCTGCAGGCGCTGACCGTCCAGGGACATGGGTTCGGCGAGCAGTTCGCGCAAGGTGTCGGCCAGTTCGCGCACCTGGGCAGTGACTTCGGCACGGTTGCCCTCCAGGCCGGTCAGCAGTACCACGAACTCGTCGCCGCCCAGCCGCGCCACGGTGTCTTCCAGGCGCACGCTGGCCTCCAGGCGTGCGGTGATGATCTTCAGCACGGTGTCGCCCACCGGGTGGCCCAGGGAGTCGTTGATGTGCTTGAAGTGGTCCAGGTCCAGGAACAGCAGGGCACCGCGCAGGTTGTGGCGCTTGAGCAGGGCTATCTGCTGGCTCAACCGGTCCATCAGCAACGCGCGGTTGGGCAGGTTGGTCAGGGGGTCGTGGTAGGCCAGGTGGCGGATCTGGGCCTGGGCGTTCTTGAGCTGGCTGACGTCGCGGGCGTTGAGCAGCAGGCAGGGGGTTTCATTGAGGGTGATGGGCTCGATGGACACTTCCAGGGTCAAGGCCTCGCCCTGTTTGTTGCGCCCGATCAGCTCGCGGTGGTGCACCCGGCCATGGTCTTCCAGCTCGTCCAGCAGCAGTGCATGCTGGCGCGGGTCGGCCCAGAACCCGATATCGTCCACACTGCGCCCCAGCACTTCGTCGACGCTGTAGCCGGTCAGACGGCAGAAGCCATCGTTTACCTCCAGGTAGCGGCCGCTGTCGCGCTCGGCGATGGTGATGGCGTCCGGGCTTGAGTGAAAGGCCTTGGCGAATTTCTCCTCGCTGCTCTTGAGCGCCGCTTCAGCCCGTTGCTGCTGGGTGATATCGCGCAGCGTGGTTACCACGCAGGGTTGGTTGTCGACCCTGATCAGGCGGCTGGAGATCAGGCACGTCAGCAGTTGGCCGTTCTTGTGCATCACCTGCACGGCCACATTGTTCAGGGCCCGCTCGCGTATCACCTCCTCGATGCGCAGCAGGCGTTCGGCACTGTCCACCCAGAAGCCCAGTTCATCGGGCCCGGCGCTCATCAGTTCGTCGGCGGTCCAGCCGAAGGTCTGGGTGAAGCTGGGGTTGATCTCGATGAACTGGCCGCTGTCCTGCAGCGTCACGCAGATGGGGTCGGTACTGGCCTGGAACAGGCTGGCGAATTTCTCTTCGGAACTGGCCAGGCGCTGTTCCCGTTCCACCTGTTCGGTGATGTCCAGCAGGGTGCCGGCCATGCGCAGGGGTTGGCCGTTTTCGTCGCGGTACAGGCGCGCACGGCTTTCCAGGTAGCGCGAACCGCCATTGTCCAGCGCGATACGGTAGGTGATCTGATAATTGCCCGCCGGGCCCTCGCGCAGGCTGCGGTAGGCCTGGCGCATGCTGTTGCGTTCGTCGTCCGGCACCCCTTCGAAAAAAGCCTCGAAAGACTCATGGAAGGGCTCCGCCGGCAGGCCGTGCAACTGCGCGGCGCGGGCCGAGCCATAGAGCATGCCGCTGGGGATGTGCCAGTCCCAGGTGCCCAGTTGCGCAGAGTCCAGGGCCAGGTCCAGGCGTTCCTGGCTGTCCTTGAGGGCCTGTTCGGCGCGTTTGCTGTCACTGGTATCGATAAAGGTGCTGAGCAGGTAGCTGACGCCGTCCAGCTCGATGTTCTGGGTGCACAGGATGCCGTCGTGCACCTGGCCGGAGCTGGCGCACAGTTGCACTTCCATGTTCACCGGCTCGAAGGTATGGCGCGAGATCTCCAGCAAACGCCGCCGTTGGTCGGGGTTCGCCCACAGCCCCAGCTCCACGGTGGTCTTGTTGATGATCTGGGCCGCCGACCAGCCCAGGATTTTTTCGAAGTGCTGGTTCACCTCATGAATCAGCCCGTCGTTTCGGCGGGTCAGCAGCACCACGTTGGGGCTGAGGTGAAAGAGAGTGGCGAAGCGTTTTTCCGAGTTGATCAGCGCGGTTTCCCGGTCGCGCTGGCGGGTGATCTCGCGGATCACCCCGACCATGCGTGCATGCCCGTCCTTGCCGGTCACGAGGCTGCCGTTTATCTCCAGCCAGTGCAGGCTGCCGTCCGACCAGCGGATGCGGTGGCGCATGGCCTGCTCGATGGGCTCGCCGCGCAATACGGCCTGAAAGGCCTGCACCGTGCGGTTGCGGTCTTCCTCGGGCAGCAGGTCCAGGTAGTCCATGTCGTTGGGCAGCGGCTGGTGCGGGTCGAACCCGAACAGCGCCTGGGTGCCCCGCGACCAGCTGACCTGGCCGGTTTCGATGTCCCAGAACCAGGCACCCAGGTGCGCGCCGTTGAGGGCGGCCAGCAATTGGGGGGCGCTTTCCCAGGTCTGCTCGGATTCCTGAGGGTCGGCCGCATGGATACGCGGCAAGCGCGGAAAGCGTGATGCTGACTTGGGCATGGACCAGACCTTTGGCGAATAAGGCTTCCTTAAGGTAGACCTTTTGCGCGCACCCGCTAGCCGCTGACGGCGCTGCCCTGTGCATCAAGCAGCGCCATGAAGGCCCGGGCGGCATTGGACAGCGTTCTTTCGGTGTGCACGATGTAGCCTAGCTGGCGACTGAGCTGTATGCCCGCCAATGGAATACTGCGTACCTGGTCATCGAGCATGGTGCGCGGCAGCACGCTCCAGGCCAGGCCGATGGACACCATCATCTTGATCGTTTCCATGTAGTTGGTGCTCATGGCGATGTTGGCCGTCAGGCCTCGGGCCTCGAACAGGCGCTGGACGATATGGTGGGTAAAGGTGTTGCCGCCGGGGAATACCGCCGGGTGGTGAGCGATGTCGGCCAGGGTGACCGCGCCGTTGAGGGCCAGGGGGTGCTCGGGGGCCACCACGAAGTCCAGCGGGTCGTCCCATACCGGCGCAGCGCGCACCAGGTGGTGGGGTTCCGGAGCCAGGGTGATGACCGCCAGCTCGGCCCGGCCATGGAGGATTTCTTCGTAGGCCACCTCGGAGTCCAGAAACTGGATGTCCAGTGCCACCGCGGGGTACTGGCGGGTGAACGCCCTCAGTACCGGCGGCAGGCGGTGCAGGCCGATGTGGTGGCTGGTCGCCAGGGTCAGGCGGCCGCTGACTTCGCCCGTGAGGTTGGTCAGCGCCCGGCGGGTATCGTCTAGCACGTTGAGAATCTGGTAGGCGCGTGGCAGCAGGGCGCGCCCGGCCTCCGTCAGGCTGACTTCCCGCCCCAGGCGGTCGAACAGGCGTACATTGAGTTGTTGCTCAAGCCCGGCGATGCGTTTGCTGATGGCCGGCTGGGTCAGGTGAAGGCGTTCGCCGGCCCCGGAAAAGCTGCCGGTTTCGGCGATGGCGAGGAAAGCATTGAGGTTGGCCAGGTCCATCCAGTCGGATTCCTATTGGTTATCCAAAGCATGAAAATTATGAATTTGAGTAATCCAATGTAACCCCTTAGCATTCGCCCTACAAGCCAAGCGGTTATTGGCATAGAAAAGATACTGATGAGGAAAGTCTGATGGCCGGCAAAACGCTCTACGACAAGCTCTGGGACTCGCATTTGGTCAAGCAGCGCGACGACGGTTCGGCGCTGATCTACATTGATCGTCACATCATCCATGAAGTGACCTCGCCCCAGGCTTTCGAAGGTCTGCGCCTGGCCGGTCGCAAGCCATGGCGCATTGACGCCAACATCGCCACCCCTGACCACAACGTCCCGACCACGCCAGAGCGCAAGGGCGGCATCGACGCCATCGTTGACCAGGTGTCGCGCCTGCAGGTGCAGACCCTGGACGACAACTGCGACGAGTACGGCATCACCGAGTTCAAGATGAACGACGTGCGCCAGGGCATCGTCCACGTCATCAGCCCGGAGCAGGGCGCGACCTTGCCGGGCATGACCGTGGTCTGCGGTGACTCGCACACCTCCACCCACGGCGCCTTCGGGGCCTTGGCCCACGGTATCGGCACCTCGGAAGTGGAGCACGTGCTGGCCACCCAGTGCCTGGTGGCCAAAAAGATGAAGAACATGCTGGTGCGTGTCGAAGGCAAGCTGCCGTTCGGCGTCACCGCCAAGGACATCGTGCTGGCCGTGATCGGCAAGATCGGTACCGCCGGCGGCAATGGCCACGCCATGGAGTTCGCGGGCAGCGCCATCCGCGACCTGTCGGTGGAAGGCCGCATGACCATCTGCAACATGTCCATCGAGGCGGGCGCCCGCGTGGGCCTGGTGGCAGCGGACGAGAAGACTATCGCCTACGTCGAAGGCCGCCCGTTCGCGCCAAAAGGCGAGAACTGGGCCAAGGCGGTTGAAGCCTGGAAAGACCTGGTCTCCGACGCCGACGCCGTGTTCGACACCGTGGTGGAACTGGATGCCGCGCAGATCAAGCCGCAAGTGAGCTGGGGCACCTCGCCGGAAATGGTATTAGCCGTTGACCAGAACGTGCCTGACCCGGCCCAGGAAGCCGACCTGGTCAAGCGTGGCTCCATCGAGCGCGCCTTGAAGTACATGGGCCTGAGCGCCAACCAGGCGATCACCGATATCCAGCTGGACCGCGTGTTCATTGGTTCGTGCACCAACTCGCGCATCGAAGACCTGCGTTCGGCCGCCGAAATCGCCAAGGGCCGCAAGGTGGCCGCGACCATCAAGCAGGCCATCGTGGTCCCGGGCTCGGGCCTGGTCAAAGAGCAGGCCGAGAAGGAAGGCCTGGACAAGATCTTCATCGAAGCGGGCTTCGAATGGCGTGAACCGGGCTGCTCCATGTGCCTGGCCATGAACCCCGACCGCCTGGAGTCGGGCGAGCATTGCGCGTCCACCTCCAACCGCAACTTCGAAGGCCGTCAGGGCGCCGGTGGCCGTACCCACCTGGTCAGCCCGGCCATGGCTGCCGCTGCCGCGGTGACCGGCCGTTTCATCGATGTCCGTGAATTGATCCAAGGGAGCGCAGCATGAAAGCCTTTACCCAGCACACTGGCCTCGTCGCGCCATTGGACCGTGCCAACGTCGACACCGACCAGATCATTCCCAAGCAATTCCTGAAGTCGATCAAACGCACCGGTTTCGGACCCAACCTGTTCGACGAGTGGCGCTACCTGGACGTGGGCCAACCGTACCAGGACAACTCCAAGCGCCCCCTGAACAAGGAGTTCGTGCTCAACCACGACCGTTATCAAGGCGCCAGCGTGCTGCTGGCCCGGGAGAACTTCGGCTGCGGTTCCAGCCGCGAGCACGCGCCGTGGGCGTTGGAAGAATACGGCTTTCGCACCATCATCGCGCCAAGCTACGCTGACATCTTCTTCAACAACAGCTTCAAGAACGGCCTGTTGCCGATCATCCTCGACGATGCCGACGTGGATGAGCTGTTCAAGCAAGTGGAAGCCAACCCTGGCTACCAGTTGACCATCGACCTGCAAGCCCAGACCGTCACCCGCGCTGACGGCAAGGTGCTGAGCTTCGAGATCGACGAATTCCGCAAGCACTGCTTGCTCAACGGCCTGGACGACATCGGCCTGACCCTGCAGGATGGCGACGCCATCGCGGCGTTCGAAAGCAAGCACCGCGCCAGCCAGCCCTGGTTGTTCCGCGGCTGAGTCGAGATTGGTAGGGGGCATTTGCGATCCCTGTGGGACCGGGCGAAGCTCGGGAAAGGCCCCCCGCAGCACTTACTGAATACACACAGCATCCCGAGGAAAGCATGAGCAAGCAGATTCTGATTCTCCCAGGCGACGGTATTGGCCCAGAAATCATGACCGAGGCGGTCAAGGTCCTGAACCTGGCCAACGACAAGTTCAACCTGGGCTTCGAACTGCAGCACGACGTGATCGGTGGCGCCGCCATCGACAAGCACGGCGTGCCCCTGGCCGACGAGACGCTGGAACTGGCGCGCAAGGCCGATGCCGTGCTGCTGGGTGCCGTGGGTGGCCCGAAATGGGACAAGATCGAGCGCGACATTCGCCCGGAGCGCGGCCTGCTGAAGATCCGCGCGCAACTGGGCCTGTTCGGCAACCTGCGCCCGGCCATTCTGTACCGGCAACTGGCCGACGCTTCCAGCCTGAAGCCGGAAATCGTCGCGGGCCTGGACATCCTCATCGTGCGTGAGCTGACCGGCGGTATCTACTTCGGCGCCCCGCGTGGCAGCCGCGAGCTGGAAAATGGCGAGCGCCAGGCGTATGACACCCTGCCGTACAGCGAGAGCGAAATTCGCCGCATTGCCCGCGTCGGTTTCGACATGGCTCGTGTGCGCGGCAAGAAGCTGTGCTCCGTGGACAAGGCCAACGTTCTGGCTTCCAGCCAACTGTGGCGCGAAGTGGTCGAGGAAGTGGCCAAGGACTACCCGGACATCGAGCTGAGCCACATGTACGTGGACAACGCCGCCATGCAACTGGTGCGCGCGCCCAAGCAGTTCGACGTGATCGTCACCGACAACATGTTCGGTGACATCCTGTCGGACGAGGCTTCCATGCTCACCGGCTCCATCGGCATGCTGCCGTCGGCGTCGCTGGATGCCAACAACAAGGGCATGTACGAGCCATGCCACGGTTCCGCCCCGGACATCGCCGGGCAGGGCATCGCCAACCCGTTGGCGACCATCCTGTCGGTTTCCATGATGCTGCGTTACAGCTTCAACCAGCAGGCTGCCGCCGACGCCATCGAGAAGGCCGTCAGCCTGGTTCTGGACCAGGGCCTGCGCACCGGCGACATCTGGTCGGCCGGCTGTGCCAAGGTCGGTACACAGGAAATGGGCGATGCAGTAGTCGCCGCGCTGCGGAATCTGTAATCTCTTGGGCCCGCTACAGCAGTAGCGGCCCACTTTTTTGTCAAAGGTGTAGTTGCGATGAAACGTGTAGGTCTGATCGGTTGGCGCGGTATGGTCGGTTCCGTGCTCATGCAGCGGATGCTGGAAGAGCAGGACTTCGATCTTATCGAGCCGGTGTTTTTCACCACTTCCAATGTCGGCGGCCAAGGCCCGGCGGTAGGCAAGGATATTGCCCCGCTCAAGGACGCCTATAGCATTGAAGAGTTGAAAACCCTCGACGTCATTCTGACCTGCCAGGGCGGCGACTACACCAGCGAGGTTTTCCCCAAGCTGCGTGAAGCCGGCTGGCAGGGCTACTGGATCGACGCCGCTTCCAGCCTGCGCATGCAGGATGACGCGGTCATCGTTCTGGACCCGGTCAACCGCAAGGTCATCGACCAGCAGCTGGACGCCGGCACCAAGAACTACATCGGTGGCAACTGCACCGTCAGCCTGATGCTGATGGGCCTGGGCGGCCTGTTCGAAGCCGGCCTGGTGGAGTGGATGAGTGCCATGACCTACCAGGCGGCCTCGGGTGCCGGCGCGCAGAACATGCGTGAACTGATCAAGCAGATGGGCGCTACCCACGCCGCCGTCGCCGATGACCTGGCCAACCCGGCCAGCGCCATTCTGGACATCGACCGCAAGGTGGCCGAGGCCATGCGCAGCGAAGCCTACCCCACCGAAAACTTCGGTGTGCCGCTGGCTGGCAGCCTGATCCCGTGGATCGACAAGGAATTGCCCAACGGCCAGAGCCGCGAAGAGTGGAAGGCCCAGGCCGAGACCAACAAGATCCTGGGCCGCTTCAAGAGCCCGATCCCGGTCGACGGCATCTGCGTGCGCATCGGCGCCATGCGTTGCCACAGCCAGGCGCTGACCATCAAGCTGAACAAGGACGTGCCGCTGGCCGACATCGAAGGTCTGATCAGCCAGCACAACCCCTGGGTCAAGCTGGTGCCGAACCAGCGTGAGATCAGCATGCAGGAGCTGAGCCCGACGAAAGTCACCGGCACCCTCAACATCCCGGTCGGCCGCCTGCGCAAGCTGAACATGGGCTCCCAGTACCTGGGCGCGTTCACCGTGGGTGACCAGCTGCTGTGGGGCGCCGCGGAGCCGCTGCGTCGCATGTTGCGGATTCTGCTGGAACGGTGAGGTTTGGTCTGATGTGACAGGAAACCCGTGCCTTGGCGCGGGTTTTCTGGTTTTTGGGGGTTGTGCCTGGGCTTGAAGCCCAACCCACGATACCCAAGACAACCACCCCGATTCCCTATAAAGTCGCGCCCCCCTGCCCAATACCTCGAGGATCCCACCATGCCCCAGCCTTTCGATATCGCCATCATCGGCGCCACCGGTACCGTCGGCGAAACCCTGGTACAGGTACTCGAGGAACGCGATTTCCCCATCAAGGCCCTGCACCTGCTGGCCAGCATCGAATCCGCCGGTGCGTCGGTGCCTTACCGCGGCAAGAACGTGCGGGTGCGTGAAGTGGAACAATTCGACTTCAGCCAGGCGCGCATTGTCTTCTTCGCGGCGAGCCCAGCCGTGACGCGCAGCTTCGCGCCCCGCGCCACGGCCGCCGGTTGCACCGTCATCGACCTGTCCGGTGACCTGGCCGTGCCCCATGTGGTGCCAGAGGCCAACGCTCAGGTGCTGGCGACCCTCAAAGCTCCTGTGCAGGTAGCCAGCCCCAGCAGCAGCGCGGTGGCCCTGGCGCTGGTATTGGCGCCATTGCGTGAACAGCTGGGCCTGGTGCGGGTCAATGTCACCGTGGCCATGGCCGTGTCGGCGTTGGGCCGCGAGGCCGTCAGCGAACTGGCGCGCCAGACCGCCGAATTGCTCAACGCCAGGCCGCTGGAGCCGCGCTTCTTCGACCGCCAGGTGGCGTTCAACCTGCTGCCCCAGGTGGGCAAGGTGGACGCGCAGGGCCATGGGGCGCTGGAGCGGCGCCTGGTCAGCGAGCTGCGCGAGCTGCTTGAGCTGCCTTTGTTAAAGATTTCCGTGACTTGCGTTCAAGCTCCGGTGTTTTTTGGCGATAGCCTCACTGTGTCCGTGCAGACTGAAAAGCCGGTAGACCTGGTGGCGGTCAACGCCGCGCTGGACGGTGCCGAGGGCATCGAACTGGTGGAGGAGGGTGACTACCCGACGCCGGTGGGGGACGCAGTGGGCCAGGATGTGGTCTATGTTGGTCGCGTACGCGGTGGTATTGATGACCCCTGTGAACTCAACCTTTGGGCTACGCTCGATAACGTGCGCAAGGGCGCGGCGCTGAACGCCGTGCAATTGGCGGAGTTGTTGATAAAAGACCTGCTGTAAAAGATACTTGGCAACACTTTGCATAATGATTCAAGGCCCGGTGCCAGACGCCGTGGCCGATTGCTTGAGGTGAGCTGCCGTCGGGGGCTTGCTGGGGCAGATTCAAAGGTGACCGCGTGGTCACCGTGGTATGCCTCAAGGCAGCTTTTCACTTCTCCTCGTTTGCCGGGGAAAATGTTCAAACAAGGATTAGGTCATGGTTCAAGTTCGCAAACTGGTGTTAGCAATAGCCGCCGCCTCGGCGCTGTCATCCGGTATGGCGCGTGCACTGGATCTGGGCGAAGTCACCCTGAAGTCGGCGGCCAACCAGCCGCTGGTGGCCGAGATCGAACTGCTCGATGTGCGCGACCTGGCGCCGGCCGACATCAAGGCCAGCCTGGCCGCACCCGAAGAATTCCAGAAAGCCGGCGTGAATCGCGAGGCTTTCCTCAATGACCTGACCTTTACCCCGGTGATCAACAGCGGCGGGCGCAGCGTCATCCGCGTCACTTCCCGGCAACCGGTCAGCGAACCGATGCTCAAGTTCCTGGTGCAGGTGCTGTGGCCCAGCGGCCGCCTGATGCGCGACTACAGCGTGATGGTCGACGCCTCCCGATTCGCCCCGCAGGGTGCCGCGCCCGTGCAGCCCGCCACCACGCCTGCGGTCACCAGCCAGACCCAGGGGCGTGAGGGCGGCTACACCACCAACCGCCGTGACACTTTGTGGGAGATTGCCCAGCAGAACCCGGTGCCAGGCGCGTCGGTGCAACAGACCATGCTGGCCATCCAGGCGTTGAACCCCGATGCCTTCGTGGCGGGCAATATCAACCGGCTGAAGACCGGCGAAGTGCTGCGCATGCCTTCTACCCAACAGGCCACGGCCCTGGGCCAGGGGCCGGCGATCGCCGAAGTGGCGCGGCAGAACGCGGCCTGGCGTGAAGGCCGTCGCCTCGGGCCCCGTGCCCAGCAGCTGGACGCTACCCGTCGCACCGGTACCGGTAACGCCCCGGCGCAGACCGAAGCGGGCGACAAGCTCAGCCTGGTGGCCGCCGATGGCAACAATGGCAAGGGCAAGGCGGGTGATCGCCAGGCACGCCTGGCTCAGGCCCAGGAAAACCTGGACGCTACCCGTCGCGACAATGCCGAGCTGAAAAGCCGCATGACCGACCTGCAGAGCCAGTTGGACAAGCTGCAGAAGCTGATCCAGCTCAAGAATGATCAGTTGGCCAAGCTGGAGGCGGCCGGTGCCGCAGCGCCTGCTAGCCCGGCAGCGGCCGACGCCAACCCGGCGGCGCCCGGCAGCGAAACGCCGGCGCCAGCGGTCAATGCCCAACTGACGCCACCGCCTGCCACCGAGGCGCCAGCGGCCCCCGCCGCTGCTACCCCGGTCCCGGAGGCCACGCCCGCGCCGACCGCCCCCGTGGCGGCCGAGCCTGCGCCAGCGCAAGAGAAGCCTGGCCTGTTCTCGCGCCTGCTCACCAGCCCGATCATGCTGGGCCTGATCGCCGGGGCCGCGGTCTTGATCCTGCTGCTGGCGGCGCTGCTGCTGGCGCGCCGCCGCAAGGCGCAGCTGGAAGCGGAAAAGCACATGCGCATGGCCCGTGCCCTGGCCGAAGAAAATACCTTCAGCGAAGACATCGACCTGCCCGACAGCAGTTTCGAAGGGCTGGAGACGCCGCCCCCCAGCGTAAAGCTGGCGCCGGCCATGGTCGCAGCCTCCGCGGCAGCGGCGGTAGCAGCCGCTGAGCCGGCCCCGGTGGTCGCGCACCCGCATTCGGATGTCATTCCCACGCCGCCGCTGCGCCCGGCCGCCGAGCCGGTAGTACCGGCACCGGTGGTAGAGCCGCTGGTGGCCTCGGTGATCGAACCGCCCGTGGCCGCCGCGCCAGCCCATGATGTGTTGGCCGAGGCCGAACAGTTGATCGCCGAAGGGCATTACAACCAGGCCGAAGCCCTGCTGGAGCCGGCCGTCAGCGCCGAACCCGAGCGCAGCGACCTGCGCCTGAAGCTGATGGAAGCCTACGCCCATCAGGGTGACCGCGATGCTTTCATCGCCGAGGAGCGCAAGCTGGTAGCCAACGGCCAGAACCATGCCGCGGTCGAAGGCCTGAAGGCGCGGTTCCCGGCCATGCTCGGCATCGCGATTGCCGCTGCCAGTGCTGCGGCCGTAGCGGCCGAACTGGACGCCCAGTACGTCAAGGACCTGCTGATGGACGAACCCGGTGCCGCCGACCCCATCGACGACACTTTCGATAGCGATTTCGACCTGGACCTGGACGAGGACCTCAACGCACCTGCCGAGCCGGACCTGGACATCGCCGATTTCGACGACGACCTGCTGCTGGATGAGCCGCAGCCGCTGGACCCAGCGGTGACCGAGCCGGTGACGCCAGCCCCGTCGGCTTTGGATGAGGATGACCTGGACTTCGAAGCGCTGCTGGCCGAACACGCCAAGCCAGTGGAAGAAACGCCGGTGGATGACCTGGCGGACTTCGACCTGGACGTGGCGGACGACGAGCCCGCCGCACCGGCCCCGGACCCGGAACTGGACGCGCAACTGGCCGACTTCGAACAGGAACTGAACCTGGACGCGCCCGAAGTGCAGCCAGCCCCGGTCGACGACCTGGAATTGCCGGAAGACTTCGACCTGTCCCTGGCCGAGGAGATGGACAGCGCTGCTGACCAGCACGAAGCCAAGCTCGGCGACGTCAGCGCCGAGCTGGACAAACTGTCGGCGAGCCTGGAAAAGCCGCCCATCGCCGAACCGTTCAAGGCGCCACCGGCAGAGCTCGATAGCCTCGACGACCTGCCACCGTTCGAAGATGACTTCGATTACCTGTCGGGCACCGACGAGGCCGCCACCAAGCTCGACCTGGCCCGCGCCTATATCGAAATGGGTGACCACGACGGTGCACGTGACATCCTCGACGAAGTGGTCAAGGAAGGCACCGAAGGCCAACAGGGCGAAGCCCGCGAGATGCTTTCGCGACTGGTATGACGGCAGCTGCACGTGGCAAGCTGCAAGCACTGCGCGTTGCCCCACTCGCTTTTAACCTGCAGCTTCAAGCTTTGGGCTTGAAGCTGCCTCTAAGGGAACAACGTGGACATTCTTCAAGAGTCGGCCAGTGAAATCGCTGCCGATGGCTTCACCCGCATCGCCCTGGGCGTGGAATACAAGGGTTCGCGCTACCGCGGCTGGCAGCGCCAGGCCTCGGGCGTGCTGACCGTGCAGGAAACCCTGGAGAAGGCCCTGTCGACCGTCGCTGACTCGCCGGTGGACCTGATGTGCGCCGGGCGTACCGACGCCGGCGTGCACGCCTGCGGTCAAGTGGTGCACTTCGACACCCGCGCCGTGCGCTCCATGAAGGCCTGGACCATGGGGGCCAACATCAACCTGCCCCATGACATCAGCGTCACCTGGGCCCAGGAAATGCCGTCCAACTTCCATGCCCGCTTCAAGGCCATTGCCCGTCGCTACCGCTACGTGATCTACAACGACCAGATCCGCCCGGCGCATCTGGGTGAGGAAATCACCTGGAACCATCGCCCGCTGGATGTGGAGCGCATGGCCCTGGCCGCGGAGTACCTGGTGGGCACCCATGATTTCAGTGCCTTCCGTGCTGGCCAGTGCCAGGCCAAGTCGCCGATCAAGCAAATGCACCACGTGCGCGTCAGCCGCCATGGCAAGATGATCGTGCTGGATATCCGTGCCAATGCCTTCCTTCACCACATGGTGCGCAACATCGCCGGGGTGCTCATGACCATCGACGCCGGCGAGCGCCCTGTGGAATGGATGCGTGAAGTACTGGAAAGCCGCGAGCGCCGCAGCGGTGGCGTTACCGCGCACCCGTATGGCCTGTACCTGGTGCAGGTGGAGTACCGCGATGAATTCCCGCTGCCGGAGCGCTACATCGGCCCGCATTTCCTGACAGGCTTCGATACATTGCCGGGCTGACGGGCTGGAATGCATTTGCTAACATCCAAGGCTTTGGCGACTTTCCGAGGTTTTTCCGCATATGCCAGCCGTTCGCAGCAAAATCTGCGGTATTACTCGCATCGAAGACGCGCTGGCGGCGGCTGAGGCAGGCGCCGACGCCATCGGCCTGGTGTTCTACGCCAAAAGCCCCCGCGCGGTCACGGCCGAGCAGGCGCGGGCCATCGTCGCCGCGCTGCCACCGTTCGTGACCACCGTGGGGCTGTTCGTCAATGCCAGCCGCTGTGAGTTGGCTGAAATCCTCGAAGTGGTACCGCTCGACCTGCTGCAGTTTCACGGTGACGAGACCCCGGCTGACTGCGAGGGCTACCACCGGCCATACATCAAGGCCGTGCGGGTGCGCCCGGGTGAAGACCTGGAGGCCATTTGCAAGCAGTACGCCAATGCGCGGGGCATTTTGCTGGACACCTATGTGGCCGGCGTACCGGGTGGCACTGGCGAGGCGTTCGACTGGGGCCTGGTGCCCGAGCGTCTGAGCAAACCGATCATCCTGGCCGGTGGCCTGTCGGCGGCCAACGTCGCCGAGGCCATCGCCCAGGTCAAACCCTACGCCGTGGATGTCAGCGGTGGGGTGGAGGTGGCCAAGGGCATCAAGGACGCGGACAAGATCGAAGCGTTCATGCATGCCGTTCGCAGCGCTGGGTAATGCAATTGCCTGCCCACAGGGAATATGGAATGACTTCAGGGGATGTGACGGTTGCCAATCTGCCACCGTCCATACCTCTGGCAAGGCGATGGCGACCCATGGGTCGGCCGTCCTGAATTTGAAGATGGCGCGAGCGCACACGTGCAGTTCCCCATCCTTTACACGAATTAAATTGAGCTCAAGGGCATGCGCGGGACCTGTCACTGCTTGCGCAGGCAGTCCCCGGTACTGGAGAAAGAAAGCATGAGCAACTGGTTGGTAGACAAACTGATCCCTTCGATCATGCGTTCCGAGGTGAAGAAAAGCTCGGTCCCTGAAGGCCTGTGGCACAAATGCCCGTCCTGCGAGGCGGTACTGTACCGTCCGGAACTGGAAAAGACCCTGGACGTTTGCCCCAAGTGCAACCACCACATGCGCATCGGCGCACGTGCCCGCCTGGATATCTTCCTGGACGCCGAAGGCCGCAACGAACTGGGTGCTGACCTGGAGCCGGTCGACCGTCTGAAATTCCGTGACGGCAAGAAGTACAAGGACCGCCTGGTCGCGGCCCAGAAGCAGACGGGCGAGAAAGACGCGCTGATCTCCATCAGTGGCACCCTGCTGGGCATGCCGGTGGTGTGCAGCGCCTTCGAATTCTCCTTCATGGGCGGTTCCATGGGTGCCATCGTCGGCGAGCGCTTCGTGCGCGCGGCCAACTACGCGCTGGAAAACCGTTGCCCGATGGTCTGCTTCGCTGCTTCCGGCGGTGCGCGCATGCAGGAAGCGCTGATCTCGCTGATGCAGATGGCCAAGACCTCGGCCGTGCTGGCGCGCCTGCGTGAAGAAGGCCTGCCGTTCATCTCCGTGCTGACCGACCCGGTGTACGGCGGTGTTTCCGCGTCCCTGGCCATGCTGGGTGACGTGATCGTCGCCGAGCCCAAAGCCCTGGTGGGCTTCGCCGGCCCGCGCGTGATCGAACAGACCGTGCGCGAAAAACTGCCGGAAGGCTTCCAGCGCAGTGAGTTCCTGCTGGAACACGGCGCCATCGACATGATCATTTCCCGTCAGGAACTGCGCCCACGCCTGGGCAGCCTGCTGGCACAGATGATGGGCCTGCCGACGCCAACCTTCGTCGCCGCCCCAATCGAACCGATGGTCGTGCCACCGGCGCCTGCCACTGTATGACCGAACGTACCCTGGGCGAGTGGCTCGCTTATCTTGAGCAGTTGCACCCGGCGGCCATCGACATGGGCCTGGACCGCTGCCAGCAGGTGCTGGCGCGGCTCGGCCTGGGTCGCCTGGCGCCTCGGGTCATTACCGTAACCGGTACCAATGGCAAAGGCTCCACCTGCGCCTTCATCGCCTCGCTGCTCAAGGCCCAGGGCCTGAACGTCGGTGTCTACGCTTCGCCGCACCTGCTGCGTTACAACGAGCGGGTGCTGATCGATGGCGTGGAAGTCGACGACGCCCGACTATGCGAGGCCTTCGCTGCGCTCGAAGCGGCCCGCGGCGAGATTTCCCTCACCTACTTTGAAATGGGCACCCTGGCGGCGTTCTGGCTGTTCAAGCAGGCCGGGCTCGACGCCGTGGTGCTGGAAGTAGGCCTCGGCGGGCGGCTGGACGCGGTCAACCTGATCGACGCCGACCTGTCGCTGATCACCAGCGTGGGCCTGGACCACGCCGATTACCTGGGCAATACCCGTGAATCGGTGGGTTTCGAGAAGGCGGGCATTCTGCGTGCCGGTCGCCCGGCGCTGTGCGGTGACCTCGAGCCGCCGCACACGGTGCTCGACAAGGTGGCCGAGTTGGCCTGCCCGTTCTTCCTGCGTGGCCAGGACTATGACCTGGTCATCGGCGACAGCCAGTGGCAGTGGCGCGGCCGCGACCTGGACGGTCAGGGGGTGGTGCTCGATGGCCTGCCGTTGCTGGACCTGCCCATGGAAAACGCCGCCCTGGCCCTGCAGGCCTACCGCCTGACCGGTTTGCCCTGGGAGGCGTCGCAATTGACCGCGGCATTGCTCGCCACCCGCGTCACCGGGCGCCTGGACCGGCGCCAGGTGGTATGGCAGGGCAAGCGCCTGAACCTGTTGCTGGACGTGGGTCACAACCCCCATGCTGCCGAATACCTGGCCCGGCGCCTGGCCAGCCGACCGCCGGTTGGCCGCCGCCTGGCGGTGTTCGGGCTGCTGGCCGACAAGGATCTGCACGGTGTGCTTGCCCCCCTGGCGGGCAGCGTCGGCCACTGGGCGGTCACGCCGCTGCCGACCTCGCGCACGCGCCCGGCCGCCGAGCTTGAACAGGCCCTGGCGAACCTTGGGGCGTCGGTGACGTCCTATGCCAGCGTCGCCGAAGCCATCGAGGCACAGTGCGCGCAGGCGACGGGCGAGGATGAAATCCTGCTGTTCGGGTCTTTTTATTGTGTCGGCGAGGCCCTGGAATGGCTGGCGCGGCATGCCACGGAGGAAGTTGCGGATGGCTTTGCTGGATAACGTGTTCAAGCAGCGGATGGTCGGCGCCCTGGTGCTGATCGCGCTGGCGGTGATCTTCCTGCCGATGCTGTTTTCCCGACAGGACGAGCAGCGTCAGGTGCGTGTCGACGCTCCCGAGGCGCCCCAGGCGCCGGTGGTCCAGCAGGTGAAGGTCGAACCGGTGCCTGTGCCCGAACAGCAGAGCCTGCCCCAGGACGCCGAGTCGGTTGAGGCCCAGGCGGCCCCCACTGCGCCACCGCCCTCCATGCCGGTGGCCCCGGCACCGCCTGCGCCACCTTCCCAGCGCGTTCCCGTGCAGGCCCAGGTCCAGGCCCAGGCTCCTGCGCCGGCACCCAAGCCTGCGCCTGTTGCCAAGCCCACTCCAGCCCCGGCGCCGGTGGCCAAGGCCGACCCTGCCGCCAGCAAGATCGACGCCAACGGCCTGCCCGTCAGCTGGGCCGTGCAACTGGCCAGCCTGTCCAACCGCGCCAGCGCCGACAGCCTGCAGAAAAGCCTGCGCAGCCAGGGCTATAATGCCTATGTACGTTCGGCCGATGGCATGAACCGGGTCTTCGTCGGGCCGCTGATCGAGCGCGCCGAGGCCGAGCGCCTGCGCGACCTGATCAGCCGTCAGCAGAACGTCAAGGGCTTCGTGGTGCGTTTCCAGCCCGAGCGCAACTGACGGGCAGGGCGTTTTAGCGCATCACCCCGACAATCATTGCTTACCCATAAGGCGGCGCTCTGCTAAAATGCGCCGCCTTATCCGTTTGCAGGCTGCACCGTGTCATTTACCTGGGTTGACTGGGCGATACTCGCGATTATCGCCATCTCCGCTTTGATCAGCTTGAAGCGCGGCTTCGTCAAGGAAGCCCTGTCTCTGCTCACCTGGATCATTGCCGGTGCGGTCGCCTGGATGTTCGGAGGCGCTTTGTCCCAGTACCTGGAAGGCTACATTCAGACGCCTTCGGCCCGTGTCATTGCCGGCTGCGCCATCCTGTTCGTCGCTACGCTGCTGGTCGGCGCCATGGTCAATTTTCTCATTGGTGAACTGATCCGCGTGACCGGCCTGTCCGGCACGGATCGGTTCCTGGGCACCGCCTTCGGCGCGGCGCGTGGCGGCCTGCTGGTGGTCGTCGGCGTCGGGCTGCTGAGCCTGGGCCCGTTTCAACAAGACACCTGGTGGCAGCAGTCTCGGCTGGTGCCCCAATTTCTATTGGTCGCCGACTGGTCGAAAAACCTCGTTCTGGGGATGACCAGCCAGTGGCTCGCCAGCGGGATCAGCTCACCCGTTGATCTTCCGTTCAAGGACCAGCTTTTTCCTGCCGCCGCCAAGGGGCAGTGAAGGGTTGTTCAGTTCAGATTCATTAAGTAGGGGTTGCGTCGCATGTGTGGCATCGTCGGTATCGTCGGTAAGTCGAACGTCAATCAGGCGCTGTATGACGCGCTAACCGTCCTCCAGCACCGCGGCCAGGACGCTGCC